>ERZ1023420.6-NODE-6-length-299717-cov-18.248583_pt1 | contig 299717 bp, 263 predicted proteins | sample MGYA00380512_ERZ1023420 | MGnify/ENA primary metagenome ERZ1023420 (study PRJEB33173, sample SAMEA4830390) | metagenome | study: EMG produced TPA metagenomics assembly of the PRJEB25223 data set... | reverse complement strand
ACCACTTTATCCCTTATCTCTTTATGAGATTAGGGGCTCTTAATGCATGCGAAACCGCATGTATACCACTATATACTTTATCTAATATCTTAATGCATGTATCTACACTATAGGACAATAAAAGGTGACTGAGCTCCTTTTCAGAGACACAGCCACCTTTGGATTATTTAGTATCATTGATAATTAATTGACGTAATGATTGACGTTTAATAACTTCTCTTGCTTTACCATCTTTTAAGAAAAACACAGACGGTTTCTGCATTTGATTATAATTAGATGCCATAGAATAATGGTATGCACCAGTTGAAAGTATCGCTAGGTAATCTCCACGCTTCACTGTGCTTGGTAATTGGGCATCTTTTATGATAATATCGCCAGATTCACATAACTTACCAGCGATTGTTACTGTTTCGTCTTTAGGATCATTTCTATTAACTAATAAGGCCTCGTATTTTGCATCATAAAGCGCTGTTCTAATATGGTCGCTCATACCACCATCAATGGAAACATACTTATTGACCTGAGGAATTTCCTTGATTGTTCCAACTTCATATAAAGTAATACCTGCTTCACCAACAATTGAACGACCTGGTTCGATACCAATCTCTGGTACCGGATAATCTGCATCTTCGGCAATTGATTTAATAGCAGCAGTAATCTCTGCGATGCCTTCTTCGATAGGGAAACTTACATCACCCTCAACATATTTAATGCTAAAGCCACCGCCTAAGTTAATTAAATCAACTTTGATATCATTTGCTTTCAACCAATTAATCACAATATTAGCAGTTTCAATCATAGCCTCTGTGCCTTCAATTTGAGATCCAACATGGAAATGAACACCTTTGAGGTTTAATTTTTGAGTAACTCGCACTTTTTCAATACCTTGAATAGCTAAGCCGTGCTTAATTGATAAGCCAAATTTACTATCTTCTTGGCCTGTTTGTATAAATTCATGCGTATGGGCTTCAACGCCAGGATTCAATCTTAAAACAACATCAATTTCTTCACTTGCATATCGCTCAATCAGATCGATTTCCTCTAATGAATCAATAACAATGTAACCAACTTTGCTTTCTAAAGCATATTGAATTTCATGTTTTGTTTTGTTGTTACCGTGAAAATGAATATGTTTTGGATCGAAACCAGCTTCTAATGCTGTATATAATTCTCCTTCAGACACTACATCTAATTCAAGTCCTTCTTCTTGTACTAATTTAACCATTTGTAAACATGTGAATGCTTTTGATGCATATGAAATATTGTATGCTAATCCACTTTGTTTGAACGCTTCATGATAACGTCTCATTTGGTTTCTAATTTGTACTTCATCATATACAAAAGTAGGGGTTCCAAAACTTTGCGCTATCGTTTTTAGACTTGTGCCTCCCATTGTAAGTTCGCCATTGCTATTATATTCTACTACCATAATTTATCTATACTCCTTTATTAATGAGTCATGATTCATTGCACTTAATTGTTCTGAATTAGCGCCAACGCCTTTAAAAGTAAATTCATCGACACGTATATGGTTATTATATAGTATCACTTCATCTTGTGCATTGACACTGTCATCAACTTCTACAAACATATGACTCATCATAAGCGCACGAATAGGGTAGCGTTTATGATTTATCAAAGCCTCATGTTGTGCTCTTGCTTTGAGTATACCATCACCATAACCAACATCAACGACTGCCAATTTTGTGTTATTTTCTGTCGCTTCAAAAGCAAAACTGTAACCACAAAATTCTCCCGCATTGACTTCACGAACTTGTATGACATTACCTTTAACTGTTAGCGATTGCTGTATGTCTGATTCATTGATTGTACTATAGGGTCTAGAACCATACAATGCAATACCAATACGCGCATGCGTATGGTTAGGTAATACACCTTGCTCACGATAGTAGCTTGCACTATTCTGTGCATGTATCATCTCAAATTCATATCCTTCATCAAGTAGCGTATCTACAATCTCTAACCACGCGGCACGCTCTATATTATAATCTGGAACATCAAATTCATCTGCGTATCCAAAATGCGTCCACAAACCACTAATGTGCATTTTATGTTCATTTTTATTCTGATTATGATGGTGAATGACTTCTTTAATTTCATCAAGTGTCTTTAAACCTGAACGATGCAATAAATTTTCATATTCCAAGTGAACTTGTATGTCATATAATTCGTTAATATTTTCATAATAAAAAGAAAGGGAAGGCAAAGTCATTTGAATCTGATTCTCACGTATCTTATCAAATTCATAAACTGCATTCATCAAAAATATAGTAGCATTTGGCGCTAATTTGCGAATTCGAATTGCTTCTTTAAGTGATGTGGTACTAAATGTATTTATCCCTATATCTAAAAACTGTTCTACTGCAAATTCAAGTCCATAATGGTACGCATTATTTTTTACTACTGCCATTATTTGGTTATCTTGTTTAACATTTTTAGCGTTTTCTTTAAATAATTGTCGGTTTACTGACCATGTGGCTGTCATTGCGATTGCACCTCACTATAAGATTTGAGTATTTGTTCATAGTAATCTGCAATACGTATTAATATAGATTCATTAAAGTTTAAATGAGAAGTGTGTAAACCAGTCACGTATCCTTTTGCTTCATCTCGAACTCCAACAAATACAAAATAGCTTGGTGCAATTTGACTATAGAAACTAAAGTCTTCACCAAATAAGTAAGGTGTAGGTTTATCAATCACTTCAAACTCAGCATTTACTAATCCATTTTCAACATGTTTGCGTAATTGAGGATCATTAAAAGTAGGAGGGTAACCTTCTTCAAATTTCACTTCACACTCGACATTAAATAATAATTTAACGCTTTCGCTAATTTTCGTCATTTGCTGTTTTACAATCTCTAAATCTTTCACATCATATGTTCTAATAGTACCTTCTAAATAGCCGTTACTTGGAACCGTATTTATGGCTTCACCAGCTTCAAAATGTCCCATATGGACAATGTTTCGTTTCAATCCATTTAAATGATATTGCTGTATCTGTCCTACTTGAGTCAATACATGTTGTAATGCCTCACCGCATGAATGCCCTTGCTCTTTATCAGCAACATGACTTGAAAGACCATGCAAATAGAATCTATACTCTGTAGCACTTGCTGTAATTTCTTCATCTCTAATCACAACACGGCCTTCATTTTCAAATGGCATGACATGTATACCAAAAACTGCTTCAATAGGATATTTTTCAAATGCACCAGCACGTATTAAACGATTCGCGCCACCTCCAGTTTCTTCTGCAGGTTGAAATATGAAGACGATATTTTGAGGAAGTTCGCCCTTATCAGCTAAATTTTTACATCGTTTAACAAATAGCATAAGGGCAGTTGTATGGCCATCATGTCCACAAGCATGCATAACATGATCTACTTCACTTCGGTAGGATACGTCATTTTCTTCGTAAATCGGTAATGCATCTATATCAGCACGATATGCAATCGTATGTGTACTATTTCCAGATAAATAGGCGATAACGCCTGTATCTAATGGACGCTCATATGGCACACCTAAATCATCTAAAAAATGCGCAATATACTTTGTTGTTTCATATTCATGTAAACTTAATTCTGGATGCTTATGTAAATAACGTCTATGTTCTGTTACAAATTCCAACTCAGTCATCGATATCAAATCCTTTAAATTATTATATTAATTACACTAAATAAGCATAATTGTTAGTTTGCTATGTATTATGTATTTAATTTATAAAAATAGGAGGATAGACAAACTTATCGAAACAAAGCGTAGTTTAACACTTAGCAATAGATAAGGGGAGACATCATAGTAAAATAAATATTGTCTCGTCTAAACCTCCTATATTCAACAAAATAATTCCGTATCATTTTGTGTAAAATACATACGGTAATATATAACTTGTATAAGTTTATATACTTAGTACTCTAGTCGTTTAATTTTCTTAGTGCCGAAACGATTTCACGTTTTGAATCTTCGACTTCAGTTGTTTGTTTAATCACTTTTGCTGGCGTACCAGCTACAACTGCGCCTGCGGGTACATCTTGAGTAACAATGGCACCAGCAGCGACAATGGCACCGGCACCGACACGCACACCTTCAAGAATGACTGCATTAGCACCAATAAGTACGTCATCTTCAATAACAACAGGTGAAGCACTTGGTGGTTCGATTACACCAGCTAAAACTGAACCAGCACCGACATGTACATTTTTACCTGTTGTAGCACGTCCGCCTAATGTAGCATTCATATCAACCATTGTGCCTTCTCCAACAACAGCACCAATATTAATTGTTGCACCCATCATGATTACAGCACCATCTTCAATAATGGCTTGTTCACGAATAAATGCACCAGGTTCAATACGTGCATTCGTATTTGTTAAATCTTTCAATGGAATAGCTGAGTTGCGTCGATCCATTTCAACTTCAATTTCATCAATAACTGATTGATTAGACTCATAAAATGGTTTCCAATCATCTGCTTCACAAAAAATAACTTTGGAATCAGATGAACCAAATACTTTAAAATCACTTGGGAAAGTAATGTTTTCAAAATCACCATTGATGTAGACTTTTAATGGTGTAGATTTTTTTGCATCACTTATATATTGAATAATTTCTTCTGCCGTTAAATGTTGTACCATAATTAAATTCGCTCCTTAGGGTTTATAAGTTATCAAATGTATAATAACCATTTTTATTTTGTACTAGTTTTTCTGCTGCGCCAATCGCACCGTTGGCAAATATATCTTTAGATTGTGCGCGGTGTGTAATTTCAATTGTTTCATCCGTACCTGCAAAAAGCACATCATGTTCTCCAACAATCGTGCCGCCACGAATAGAATGAATACCTATTTCATCTTGGGTACGTTTTTCAGTCGTTTCATGTCTATCATATACAGGCGTTGTAGTCTCACGTAAAGACTCAATAGCATCATATAATTTCACTAATGTACCACTCGGTGCATCAACTTTTTTATTATGATGTGCTTCTGTAAGTTCAATATCAAAATCTTGCAAGAGCGGTACAGCTGCTTCTAAGATTTTTGTAAGTGCATGTACACCATAACTCATATTCGCACTGAAAAACACTGGCATATCTGTACTCAACGCTTTTAATTTATCTATGATTTGTTCTTTCTCACCCGTTGTAGCAATGACAACTGGTAAATTAAAGTCTTCTTCTAATAATGGTAAGAGTAGTTCAGGATTTGAAAAGTCAATAGCAACATCCGCTTCTGTAGCCTCTGAAATATGTTCAAAAGTAGGGTAGGGATAGTGCTTTTCACTGTTTCTCACAATAACCCCAACGATTTCGTGATTTTTCTCTTCTGCTAACCTTGCTACGCGTTGATTCATAGCACCATATCCAATTAATAAAATCTTCATGAATTTCCACCTGCTTTAAATTGTTCGTAAGCTTGTTCTAATTTTTGGCGATCACTGTCTTCAAGTGTAACAAGTGGTAAGCGTACTTCATAGTTACCAAATCCTTCAACTGCTGTTAATGCTTTTACAGGAATAGGGTTAACATCTACTGCTAACGCATCTAATAACGTTTGAATAGGCTGGAATTGAGACTGTATGTTTTCGTCATTTTGTTTTGCATCATATAAAGATTGGAAAGCATTTGGAATAACATTGGCAACCACCGAGATAACACCGTGACCACCTTGATTGAAATAATCAACAATATTATCGTCGTTGCCACTATATAAAGCAAACTCATCTAAATTAAGGCGTTGTTTTAAGTCTTCTAAGTAATCAAAATCATTTGTCGCATCTTTTAATGCAACGATATACTCATTTTCACTTAAAGTTTCCACTGTTTCTGCATCGATTGTCATATTAGTACGTGACGGTACATTATATAATACAACAGGCAATTTCACTGCATCTGCAATTGTTGTAAAGTGGGCAATTAAACCTCTTTGATTTGTCTTGTTATAGTATGGTGTAATAAGCATAATCGCATCAGCACCAATTTCTCTTGCACGCACAGAAGCTTGAATAGACTTTTGAGTATTATTCGTACCAGTACCTGCAATGACAGGCACACGACCATCAACAACATTGACAACGACTTCTAAAATTTGATCCTTCTCTTCATCAGTTAATGTTGGATTCTCAGCTGTAGTACCATTGACTACGATTGATTTGGCATTATTATCTAGTAAATATTTCACATGTCTTCTCAATGCATCAAAGTCAACTTCATTGTGTGTAAATGGCGTTGCTAGTGCAACACCTACACCTTCAAATATATGTCCCATATTATTTTACTCCTTTCAAGCTCATAACTTGTTCAAGTATTTGTACTGCATTTAATGCTGCACCTTTTAATAAGTTGTCAGAAGTACACCATACATGGAAAGTATTGTCTAAGCTATCGTCACGACGAATGCGTCCAACAAAGATTTCATCTCTACCAGTTGAATGAATTGCTAATGGATATTCATTGTTTTGAGGATTATCTACAAGTACAACACGATCATCTTTTTCAAATAACTCTTGAATGGCTGAAACTGTTGCTTCTTTTTTTAATGTTACACTCATGTGTACACTATGACTGTCTTGTACAGGTACACGGACGCAAGTAGCTGTTACCTTTAAATGATCATCTTGTAAAATTTTACGTGTTTCATCAATCATTTTTTGTTCTTCTTTTGTATACCCATCTTCGAGAAAAGTATCTATATGTGGTAACACATTATTATAAATAGGGTGAGGGTATGCCTCTGGCGCTTTACCATTTGCTCCTTCAGCTAAATCTTGTTTACCTTTCACTCCTGAACCAGATACTGCTTGATAAGTTGTATATGCAACACGTTTTAATCCAAATGCTTCTTGTAATGGTTTAAGTGGCACAACAGATTGAATCGTAGAACAGTTTGGATTGGCAATGATTTTTCTATCTAATTTAGGTTCATTCACTTCTGGTACTATTAAATCGATACCTTCAGTCATTCTCCATTGACTAGAGTTGTCAATCACGATAGCTCCTGCTTGTTCGAAAATAGGGGAATAATGTTCACTTGTACTACCACCCGCACTCATTAATACATAATCAAAAGGTTCGCTAGCTGCTTCATCAGTCAATTCACGTACTGTGTATGTTTTACCTTGAAATTCAATTTGTTCTCCCGCTGATCGCGCTGAAGAGAATAATACTAACTCATCAAAGGCAATGCCTTTTCTATCTACTGTTTCTAACATTTTTCTTCCTACTAATCCTGTTGCACCTGCAATAGCTAATCTAGTCATATACAAAACACTCCATTTTTTATTAGTTGATTTTAAAAAGTTTTGAAAATTCAGATATCAAAAGCTTGATATAAAGTCTGTACAGCACGTTCACCGTTTTCAGCATCGATGACACATGAAATACTAATTTCCGATGTTGTCGTTTGATAAAATGAGATATCATTTTCAATTAAAGTAATAAATGCTTTTGAAGCTACACCAGACATATCTCTCATACCTGAACCTATTAAAGAAATTTTAACGTATTCTTCATTAATTCTGAAGTCCAAGGCACTAAAGTCTTCTTTTAAAGTTTCCAGTATAGATGAAATTTGTGCAACATCCGTATCTTTAATTGTAAAAGACATTTGTAAGCCTTCTAAATTAACAATTTGAGATATCATATCTACATTTACAGAACCATCTTCTAATTGACTGAATAATTTTGTGAGTAATTTATTATCTGGTAAGGGGTAACTAATTGTAACATGCATCATATGTGTATCTAATGCAACGCCTGTGACGGCTTTCTTTTCTAAAATTTCTGTTTGTGGCATAATCCATGTTCCTTTCACATTTGATAAAGTTCTACCTAAATATAGGGGAATGTTATAATTATTTGCTAATTCAACACTTCTTGTTTCTAATACGCCTGCACCTAAAGCACTCATTTCCATCATTTCTTCATACGATACATAATCGAGTCGCTTCGCATCTTTATATAGGCGAGGATCTGTAGCATAAACACCATCCACATCTGTATAAATTTCACAAGGCGTATGATTACTCGCAGCTAATGCAACAGCAGTCGTATCAGAACCTCCACGTCCTAAAGTCGTTACTTCTAAATCATCATTAATACCTTGGAAACCAGCCACAACAAGCACGTCATTTTCTTCAAATGCTTGTTCAAATGTTTCAGGATTAATTTCAGCTATACGACTTTTCAAATGGTGCCCAACCGTTTTGATACCAGCTTGATAACCTGTCATAGCTTTAGCTCGAACGCCAATGTCATTCAAAACCATCGATAAGTATGAAACGGTTTGTTGTTCACCAGTTGTGAGTAATAGCGCTAATTCTTGATCCTTTGGACTAGTGGTTAATGTAGATACATTTGCCATTAACTCATCGGTCGTTTTACCCATAGCACTTACTACGACAATAAGTTGTTCTCCTTGTGCAATTCTCAAACTTAACATCTCAGCTATATTTTTAATTTTAGTAAAATCACTAACTGAAGAACCACCAAATTTCAAAACACTTCTTTCCAAATTCATATCCTCCTCGTTGAATAGGGGAGAATCACAGTTATATAAAAAAAGAACAAGTCCGAAATGCGAACCTGTTCTATATTATATATACAAGTGATGCACTCCATTATCTTAAAATAATGACAGACTCTTAGCTCTTAACCATAAAGTCCAACATGTTATAAGCTGCTATTATAACCGTTTCGGCATCTCACCCTTTCAAAATTAGCTGCTAGCAGTCAGATTCTTCTAATCTTTACTAATGATTGATGCGCCTCATCAAAACCTTATTAAATTTTTGTTTATGTTTCACATTATACATAGGCTTACATGTACTGTAAACCGCTTTTCTTTAATTTTTTAAATTTACTGAAAAATATGACATTTAAGGAGTGTTTTTTACCTCAAGAGTGTAAAATGATATCTTTTTGAGGTGTTGCTTTTTTAAAACACAAAATGATGATTCTTTTAAAATTCCTCGTACGATGCCGGATCTTGACCTTTTAGTCGGCCATCTTGCTGTGTCAGACTATTAATTTTATCAATATCTTGTTGTTCTAAAGTAAAATTAAATATATCTTTATTTTGAATTTGTCGCGCAATCGATGTTGATTTAGGAATAGGGACAATACCATTTTGTACATGCCATTTTAAAATGATTTGAGGGATTGTTTTATTATATTTTTCTGCTATAACAGCAATATCTTTATCCTTAATCACCTCAGATGCACGACCTAAAGGACTCCAGGCTTGTGTAATGATGCCTTTTTGATTATGATATTCAATCATGTCCTGCTGATTAAAATAGGGATGCAGTTCAATTTGATTAACTACAGGCAACACACCTGTTTCTTTTTCTAAATTTTCAATATGTTCTGGTAAGAAATTACAAACACCAATAGATTTTATCAAGCCAGCTTTTTGCGCATCTATCATTGCTTGCCATGCTTCTACATACTTGCCTTGTTTAGGATTAGGCCAGTGGATTAAGTATAAATCTAAATACTCAACACCTAAACGATAGATTGATTCTTGAATCGCAACCATAGCTGCATCATAATCTTGATAACGACCTGGTAATTTTGAAGTAATGATAACTTGATCTCTTGTCACATGACTATTGTCAATCGCTTTGCCCACAGTACCTTCGTTTTCATAATTATATGCTGTATCTAACAAGCGATATCCTTGATTTAATGCATTCGTTATTGCGTGTGCACCATGCGCACCATTAAGCTTATATGTACCAAATCCAATTTGAGGTAATACTTGACCGTCAATCATATTTAAATTTTTCATTTAAAAATTCCTCCTACAGTTAATTAATTATAATTATATAATTGTGAAAATGCTTTTTAAAGCAATCGGCCTATACCTCTTTTTAAAGTAGGGGAATGAAAAAACGTGACAAAAGTCTATTTTCAAAAATGTGATGTCATAACTACAATAATTAGGTGATGATATGAAAAAAACGTCTAAAACATTTATTTATGTCTTAGACGCTTAAATATGATTACAATTATTTAGCTAATACACCAGTTTCTTCTAAATAGGCTTCATAAGAAATCTCTTTTGAAACTGCACCAGCAGGATTTAAATCAATAACACGGTTCGCGATTGTGTTAATAAATTCAAAATCATATGACGTAAAGATGATTGAACCTTTGAAGTTCTTTAATCCATCATTTACCGCAGTAATACTTTCTAAATCTAAATGGTTTGTCGGTTCGTCTAACAATAGCACGTTTGCACTTGATAGCATCATTTTACTTAGCATACAACGTACTTTTTCTCCACCTGAAAGCACACTTGCTTTTTTCTTAACTTCTTCACCACTAAATAGCATACGTCCTAAGAAGCCACGTAAGAATGTTTCAGTTTGTTCGTCTTCCGGTGCATACTGACGTAACCAATCTACTAGATTCATGTCTACACCTTCAAAGTAGTCAGAGTTATCTTTAGGGAAGTAACTACGTGAAGTTGTGACACCCCATCTTACTGAACCTTCATCTGGTTCCATCTCACCAGCTAAGATTTTCAATAATGTTGATTTAGCAAATTCACTATCTCCAATTAATACAGCTTTATCATTAGGATCCATTGTAAATGAAATATTGTCTAGAACTTTAACACCATCAATTGTTTTTGAAAGGTTTTCTACAAACAATAAGTCATTCCCAATTTCACGTTCTGGAGTGAATTTAACAAATGGGTAACGACGCGATGAAGGTTGAATATCATCGAGTTCGATTTTTTCAAGTTGTTTCTTACGACTTGTTGCTTGTTTTGATTTTGAAGCATTTGCAGAGAAACGCGCAACGAAATCTTGTAATTCTTTGATTTTTTCTTCTTTTTTCTTATTTTGATCTTGTGCCATTTTCATTGCTAATTCACTAGATTGATACCAAAAATCATAGTTACCAACGTAAACTTTAATTTTCCCATAATCTAAATCGGCAATGTGAGTACATACGTTATTTAAAAAGTGTCTGTCATGAGAAACTACAATAACTGTATTTTCAAAATTAATTAAGAAATCTTCTAACCAACTAATTGCAGGGATATCTAAACCATTGGTAGGCTCATCTAGTAGCAATACGTCTGGTTTACCAAAAAGACTTTGAGCCAATAAGACTTTAACTTTTTGATTATTTTCTAATTCTGACATTGTTTTATCTTGTAAATCTGCTTTTATACCAAGACCAGATAGTAGGGAACCAGCATCTGCTTCTGCATTCCATCCATCCATTTCTGCAAATTCGCCTTCTAATTCTGCTGCTCTAATACCATCTTCATCGCTGAAATCAGGTTTCATATAGATCTCATCTTTTTCTTTCATAACAGCATACAAACGTTCGTGACCTTTAATAACAACATCTATAACACGTTCATCTTCAAATGCAAAATGATCTTGTTTTAATACTGCTAAACGTTCATTTTTCCCCATTGAAACATGACCAGTTTGTGCATCTAATTCTCCAGATAAAATTTTCAAGAACGTTGATTTACCTGCACCATTTGCACCTATCAAACCATAGCAATTGCCATCTGTAAATTTAATATTTACATCTTCAAATAGCTTACGATCGCCAAATCGTAAACTTACATCAGTAACTTGTAACATGCATTTACTCCTTTTCGTTAATCTACCGCACAAATTATAACACACTTATCTTGCACTTTCGACCTTTCGCGCTAGACTAATGCTTGTTTTCCTATAGCATGTTATAATATAGAAGAATAAATTTTATGAACGAAGGAGAAAAGTATGGCCCAAGATGAAAAAGATATTGTAGGTTCAATAGAATTCCTTGAAGTTGTAGGTTTAGAAGGTTCCACTTACAAATTAAAAGGACCCAATGGTGAAGAAGTTAAATTAAACCAATCTGAAATTAATGATGAAGATGAATTACAAATAGGTGAAGAATATAGCTTTTTTGTATATCCTAATAGATCAGGTGCATTATTCGCTACTCAAAATATGCCTGACATTACTACGAATAAATATGATTTTGTAAAAGTTTTAAAAACTGATAGAGATGGTGCACACGTAGATGTTGGGTTACCACGAGAAGTACTGATTCCTTGGGAAGATCTTCCGAAAGTTAAAGATGTTTGGCCAGTACAAGGTGATGAACTATTTGTTACTTTACGTATCGACAGAGATAACAACATGTTTGCTCGATTAGCGACAGAAACAATCGTTGAACAAATGTATACACCTGTGTTCGATGACGAGAAGCAAAACCAAGTGATAGAAGCAAGACCTTATCGTTTACTAAGAATTGGCAGTTTCTTACTATCTAAAGATGGTTATAAAATATTCGTTCATGAAACAGAACGTAAAGAAGAACCTCGATTAGGTGAAAATGTTAGCGTTCGTATCATTGGTCATAATGAAAAAGGGGAACTAAATGGCTCATTCTTACCCTTAGCACATGAGCGATTAGATGATGATGGCCAACATATATTTGACTTATTAGTTGAATATGATGGGGAGTTACCTTTTTCAGACAAATCTAGTCCAGAAGCAATCAAAGAAATATTTAATATGAGTAAAGGCTCATTCAAGAGAGCAATAGGCCATCTTTATAAAAATAAAATTATCACGATCGAAAGTGGTAAAATTGCCTTAACCCAAAAAGGTTGGGCAAGAATCGAAAAATAGTTTCTTCTATTATAAAGCAGTGAACGATTGAATTAATGAAATTTAAATCATACTTCATTATTTAAGCATTTTATTACAATTGCTATTCATTGATTCAGTAAAACATCATACAGCAATCAATATTAAAACCTAAAAATACTACTTTTTTTGTAGTTATTTTTAGGTTTTTTTGTATTTTAACATTACAAATTCAAAACTTCTGTAATATTAAAAGAGGAGTATAACGTTGATTTAAAGCGATTTTTGAACCAAAGTGATCACTTAACATTACAAATATAAATATTGTAAACAACAACAATAATTCCTTAACAAAACATTTACATTATCTATATTTGTATTTAATAAAAGGTGTGTAGTATAGAGACTGTAAGAAATACATATAACTTTTGGGTTATTCACTTATTAGGAGGATGTTTCAATGAAAAAATGGCAATTATTTGGTACTACAGTAATCGGTGCTTCACTTTTATTAGGTGCTTGTGGCGGCGGAGGTAACGCTGATTCAGGTAAAGGCGAAGGAGAAGTTAAAGGCGATGGCTCATCAACAGTAGGTCCAATCATTGAAAAACTTAACGAAAAATTTGCTAAAGATAATAAAAATGTAACAGTATCATCAGGTACTTCAGGTACAGGTGGGGGATTTGAAAAATTCATCTCAGGTAGCACTGATTTTTCAAATGCATCTAGACCAATAAAAGATGAAGAAAAGAAAAAATTGGATGACAAAGGTATTAAATACGATGAATTCAAAATTGCTCAAGACGGTGTAACAATCACAGTCAATAAAGATAATGATTTCGTTGACGAACTTACTAAAGAACAACTTAAAGAAATTTACTCAGGTAAAGCTAAAACTTGGAAAGATGTAAATCCAAAATGGCCATCTAAAGAGATTAAAGCTTACTCACCTGACCAATCACATGGTACTTACGATTTCTTCACTGAAGAAGTTATGGACAAAGGGGATATCAAAGCAGAGAAAAATGCTGATACAAATGTAATTGTACAATCTGTTCAAAAAAATGAACAAGGTATTGGTTACTTCGGTTATAACTTCTATGAACAAAATAAAGATAAATTAAAAGAAGTTAAAGTTAAAGATGATTCAGGTAAAACAACTGAACCAACTAAGAAAACTATCCAAGATGGTTCATATGCATTGAGTAGACCATTGTATATCTACACTAACGAGAAAAAATTAAAAGATAACAAAGGATTCCAAGACTTCATGAAATTTGTTCTTGAAGACAAAGGTAAATCAGCTGAAGATGCAGGATTTGTTGCATTACCTAAGAAAGACTACACAGAACAACAATCTAAATTAGATGACATCATTGGTAAAGATAGTAAAAAAGACGACGACAAAGACAGTAAATAATTATAGTAAGATCGTTTAGGGTTGGGATTCTGGAATGGGGCAAAGTTAGATTCGTACGCTACTTTGTCATTTTTCCAGACCCAACTTTTTTTAAATAATTGGGAATTTACAAGAAGGAAGGAATTCACATGGCGAATAATAATCTTTCCGTAAGTGAAATGATTGAAAAAAACAACGCTAAAAAGAATGGTACAAGCGATAAAATTGCACCGGTCATTTTAGGAATCATTGCAGTTTTTTCTATTTTAGCAACTATCGGAATTATCGTGACACTTTTAACTGAAACAATTACATTCTTTACACGAGTTTCATTTGCAGACTTTTTCCTAACAATGGACTGGAATCCATTTTCATCAACACCTAAATATGGTATTTGGGCATTGATTCTAGGTACATTGAAAATTACAGTTATCGCGACTATTGTAGCTGTACCAATTGGTTTAGGTGCTGCACTTTACTTAAGTGAATATGCTTCAAGTAGAGCAAGAAGCATTATCAAACCTATACTAGAAATCTTATCAGGTATTCCAACAATTGTATTTGGTTTCTTTGCACTTACATTCGTAACGCCTATACTACGTTCTGTCTTTCCAGAACTAGGTAGTTTCAACTCTATCAGTCCCGGAATTGTAGTAGGTGTCATGATTATACCTTTAATTTCAAGTATGAGTGAAGATGCTATGTCATCTGTACCAAATAAAATGCGCGAGGGTGCTTTAGGCTTAGGCGCTACTAAATTTGAAGTTGCAACTAAGGTTGTTTTACCTGCTGCAACATCAGGTATCATGGCTTCAATTGTATTAGCAATTTCTCGTGCAATCGGTGAAACGATGATTGTATCATTAGCTGCAGGTAGTACACCGTCTTCATCATTAGATTTAACAGGATCTATTCAAACAATGACTGGTTATATCGTGCAAGTAGCAACAGGTGATGCGACATTCGGTTCAGATATTTATTACAGTATTTATGCAGTAGGTTTTACATTATTCTTATTCACATTAATTATGAACTTAATTTCACATTGGATTACGAAACGTTTCAGAGAGGAGTATTAAAATGGCTGAAGTTAACAACAATAGTAAAGCACTTGTCGATCAAAACACCGTTGAAAAGAAACTCTCTGGGAGATTGTCGATAAATAAACTTAATAAGTGGGCATTCTTTGCATGTACAATGATCGGCTTACTCGTCTTAGCGGCATTAATTATTGATACTTTAATTAAAGGTGTTGGACATTTAACTCCTTCATTCTTTACGAGCTTCTCATCTTCAACACCATCAATGGCCGGCATCAAAGGCGCCTTGATTGGTACTGTATGGTTGATGATTACAATTATTCCTATTTCTATTATTTTAGGCGTAGGTACAGCAATTTATTTGGAAGAATATGCAAAAGATAATGCATTCACAAGTTTCATAAAAGTAAGTATCTCGAATTTAGCTGGTGTACCATCAGTCGTATTCGGTTTACTAGGCTTAACAATTTTTGTAAGAGGTATGGGTATCGAATCATTAGCACTAGGTAATTCCATATTAGCTGCCGCACTCACGATGTCACTGCTTATCTTACCAGTAATTATTGTTGCGAGTCAGGAAGCAATCAGAGCAGTACCTAATTCAGTAAGAGAAGCATCATATGGATTAGGTGGTAATAAATGGCAAACAATACGCCGTGTAGTCTTACCAGCTGCAATCCCTGGTGTTTTAACTGGATTTATCTTGGCACTATCACGTGCGTTAGGTGAAACGGCACCTTTAATTCTAATTGGTATCCCGACAGTATTATTACAATTACCATCAAGTATCTTTGATCAGTTCCAAGCTTTACCAATGGCTATATACAACTGGGCGAAATTACCACAAGCAGAATTCCAAAACGTCGCATCAGCAGGCATTATCGTATTGCTCGTCATCTTATTATTGATGAACGCAATTGCTATTTTCTTAAGAAACAAATACAGTAAAAAATTCTAATCGTACTCAAATATAAAGTGTATTTAACCAAGGCTAGTCTACTGGGAATATACTATGGATATTAAATCTATAGTCTGGCTAGCCTTATATAAAAAAGGAGTTTTAATTATGGCTAATAAACAAATAATTGATAAAAATGATGACTTACAAGCACATACAGATCGCAATGATAAACCTATTGCAACAATTGAATCGAATCATAAAGAGAACAAAATTCCAGATAGTGAAAAGAAAATTGTCTATTCTACAAAAAATTTAGACTTATGGTATGGCGAGAATCACGCACTTAAAAATATTAACCTAGACATTCTAGAAAATAATGTCACTGCTATTATAGGACCATCAGGTTGTGGTAAATCAACATATATCAAGGCTTTAAACCGTATGGTAGAACTTGTACCATCTGTTAAAACTGCAGGTAAAATTTTATATCGTGATAAAAATATTTTTGACGACAAACATTCAGTAGAAAAATTAAGAACAAATGTAGGTATGGTATTCCAACAACCAAATCCATTCCCTAAATCAATTTACGATAATATTACGTATGGTCCAAAAATCCATGGCATTAAAAACAAAAAAGTTTTAGATGAAATTGTTGAAAAATCTTTACGTGGCGCTGCAATTTGGGATGAGTTAAAAGACCGCTTAGATACAAATGCCTATAGCTTATCAGGTGGTCAACAACAACGTGTATGTATTGCACGTACATTAGCAATTGAACCAGATGTTATTTTAATGGATGAGCCAACATCTGCATTAGATCCAATTTCAACATTAAAAGTTGAAGAATTAGTACAAGAATTAAAAGAAAAATATTCAATTATTATCGTTACACATAACATGCAACAAGCAGCACGTGTATCAGATAAAACAGCATTCTTCCTTAACGGCTATGTAAACGAATACGATGATACAGATAAAATCTTCTCTAATCCTTCTGATAAACAAACTGAAGATTATATCTCAGGTCGTTTCGGTTGATTAATCTATGGCTATAATCAGACAAAAATACGAAGGCCAACTCGATGATTTAATGAAAGATCTGCGTCGGCTTGGTCTTCATGTATATCATAATATTGAATTTGCATTAATGTCGTTAAGTGAAGAAGATAGAAACTATGCAAGAGAATCTATTGCAAAAGATAAAAATATTAATGAACTTGAAACTGAAATTAATGAAAAAGTTATTATGCTGATTACTAAACAGCAACCAATTGCTACTGATTTAAGATTGATGATGGCAGCATTAAAAATTGCTTCTGATTTTGAACGTATAGGAGATAACGCTGCTAATATTGCTGAAATTAGATTAAGAGCAAAGATTATAGATAAATATGTGCTAACAAGGCTCAACACAATGGGTAAATTAGCATTGTTAATGTTAAAAGATTTAAATGATGCGGTTAGAAACAATGATATCACACTTATTAAAGAAATCATTGAACGCGATGAGGATATTGATGATCTATATAAAAATATTGTTAACACTACCTATCTCATTGATAATGATCCTTTTGTTGCCGGACAAGCGCATCTAGCAGCACGTCATTTAGAACGCATCGGAGATCACATTACGAATATTGCTGAAAATATATATTTCTTTATTACTGGTAATCGTTACGAATCTTACAATAAATAACAAAGAAAAGCGCAGTGAGTGTGAAATTGATTTTCTACTCACTGCGCTTTTCTTTTATTGTTCTGCTTCAATTTCGTCTGTCAGCATTTCTAATTCGTCAACAAGCTTGCCAATATAACCAATGGTTGATTTCAATGGCGCATCTGTTCGAATATCAATACCTGCAATGTCAGCTAATTCAACTGGTGATTTACTGCCACCAGCTTTTAATGTTTCTAACCATGCATCGACGGCAGGTTGGCCTTCAGTTTGAATACGTTGTGACATAACTGTACCAATAGTTAATCCTGCAGAATAAGTATAAGAATATAACCCCATATAATAGTGTGGTTGTCTCATCCAAGTCAATTCTGTACCTTCAGTTAATTTCACACTATCTCCAAAAAATTGACTATAAACATCTAACATAATTTGATTTAACACAGGTGCTGTTAACGACTCACCATTGTCGACTTTTGTGTAAACTTCTCTTTGATAGGCTGCTTCTAGTAAATGTGTAACCATATTATGATAATACGTTCTAGAAATAATTGAACCAATTACCCAACGTTTAAACTTCGGATCATCACTATTTTTAAATAAATAGTTAGACATCAACATCTCATTCATTGTAGAAGGTGCTTCAACAAAATACATTGATGCTTCTGATTCCAAATAATTTTGGTGTTTTTGCGCTAATGTAAAATGGCCAGCATGACCCAACTCATGCGCTAAGACAAATGTTTCAGTCATTTTACCTGTCCAAGAAATAAATACATAAGAATGTGAAGCATAAGGACTTGCACAATAAGCGCCTGTATCTTTACCTTTGTTTTGTGCAAAATCAATCCATCTTTCTTCATATGCAGCTTCGACCATCTTCAAATAATCTTGTCCAAGTACATCTAATGCACCATAGATATATTGTTTTGAGTCCTCTATGGAAATCTCTGGCTCATAATTTGGATCAATAGATACTTTTAAATCTTCAAAGCCCATAACATCAAGACCGTGCACGCGTTTGATTAACTTAGCATATTTTTGCATAATAGGCGCTAAATCACTCATAATTACATCAATTTGTCGATCAAACATATCACGTGTAACTTCTTGGTCTTGTAATAAGTAATCAATAACCGACTCGTAGCCCCTTAAATCAGCTTCAATTTTTTCTTGTTGAACTTGTAAATTATAAGTTGCTGCTGTTGTATGCTGATATTTACGTAGCGCATCACTAAAATATTTAAAGCTTGTTTCTCTAAAACCTCTATCCGGATTATCTTCGTATTCATTTTCAAATGTTGCATAATCTAAAGGATAATTTTGATTATTGTGCTCAAATGATTCAAAGTCAATATCTAGCATTTTAGTTGTTCCATATAAATCAAAAGCACCGTCAAAAGTAGGGGATAAACTAGCTAAAACTTTTTCAACTTCTGGAGATAATTTATATGCTTTTTTAGCTTTAATTTTTGTTAAAAAATGTGGATATTGTGATGTTTTAATTAATTCATCTAATGTCGTATCTGAAAGTTCGATAATCTCTGAAACAACAAATGATAATTCACTTGCTATCTTTCCATAGGAAGTTGAAAATTTAGCACTCAATGTTTGTGCTTGTTCATTAGCCGTATCGACACTTAAATTCAATTCGGCGTAATTTGCCATTCTGTCCAATTGAATTAATATATCAGAATATGCATTGAGTGCAACTTCAATCATTTCAGCATGATTCAAACGTTCTGTATATTGTTTATTAAATGCTTTGGCTGCTTCTAAAGTTTCATCTAACACTTGATAAAATGCTTCATCAGAACTAAATAATTCAGTAATATCCCAAGTTTCGTCTTTAGGGACATCACTTCTAAACTGTAATGTTCTAGTCATTTAATCACTCCTTCACATAATTTAGGTTTCATATTGATTATACATGAAAGACGATAACAAAGCACAATTGCAAGTTTAATTATCATTGAAACAGGGAAGGTAATTAGATGAAATGTATGGAATCTTTTGTCTTTAAAACAAAAGATTAGTACATACTACTATAGTCCGAATAAGATTGTGGTAAATTGTAGTATAATCTTAATCATTAAGTTAAAATTACAAACAAAAGATATGTAAGGAGTGCAACACATGACAATATTTGATATGCCTAATTATTTATGGATTTCAGTAGTTGCTGTGATATTAGTAACTATTTTCTGTAATCTAGCTTTAAATAAATGGTTTGTCCCAGCTGTATTAACAATCGTCGTATTAGGAATAGCTGCTTTCTTGATTCCTAATTTTGAAGATATTACATATGAACCATTATTAGGATTTGCGGCATTTATGGCTGTAATCAGTTTAATTATTAGTTTCTTAATTTGGTATTTCACACGCAATTGGAGACGAAGCCGTCGCGAGAAAAAAGCGAAAAAAGAAATTCGTAAACGTGGTGGTATTCCTAAAGATGAAATTGAGAACTATCGAGAAAAAAGATAGATATAATAAAAGCCATTGTAGTGGGTTACATTACAATGCCTTTTATTATTGCCACTAAATAGGATAGTGGGGAAGATTATTTAAATGCTTTCTGTATTTGTTCAAGTTGGTCGATGGTTAATTTGATACCACCTTCACCGAAAAACCAACTGTTTGCTTCAAATAATGTAACGTCATTATTTTTAATTGCCTTTGAATTTTTTATAACATCATTCTGTAACGCTTGCGGCATACTTTCACTTTTTACATTTCCATGTTTAGTTCGATCAATGACAAATAATTTGTCTGGATTCATTTCATTTAAATATTCATTTGAAATAAGTATACCACTTGAGTTCGGTTTCATTTTTTTATCAGCATGTTTAATGCCTAAATCTTCATTTAAAAAACCACCGAATCTACCAGTAGTACCATAGGTTTTTATACCTTTATCATCTACATTTAGAAATAATACAGATTCATTTTCAATTCTTTTTTTAGTTTCAGCAACCTTATCATCCAGTTCTGTAATTAATGCCTTTGTTTCTTTTTGCTTGTCAAAAATTTTACCTATATTTTCAGTATTTTTCTTAATTGAAGCTATGTAATCATCGTTTTGAGGACTAATAAAAACAATTTTAGCATTTGGTACAGCTTTTTTCATTTCTTCTAAAGTTTTAGTATGTGCTTGCCTGAAAGAAGCAAAAACAACATCTGGTTTAGATTTTGCTAATTTATCGTAATTAAGTTGACCTGGGTTGCCAATATTGTTGTATTGGCTGCTTTTAAATGCTTTTAGGCTGTCTGGTAAAAATGAAGCACCTTGACCCTTAGCAATAGCAACGATATGGTCTTGCAATTTTAATTGTTGCATCACATCTAACACACCGTAATCCATTACTGCAACGCGTTTAGGATTAACCGGAACCTCTACAACTTCATGCTTAATTTCGCCTTTATTATGATCTTGATTTTTATCTTTAAACTCATAAGAAGTTTCAATTTTAACTGTTTCTTTAGATGCTTTATTACTTTGGGTATGACTACAAGCACCTAAAAATAAAAAGCAAAGGGCGGTTAATGCAATACATATAAACTTATTCATATACAATCTCTCCTTTAATATAAAAGTTAATTATATATTAATTGAAAATCATTATCAATTAGAGATTTTAGAAATACTAAATGATTGTGTGAAGTTCATAGCAATTTCGAATTAACATACCAATGCAATGATTAAGTCTAATGATCAAGTTTAATGATTAAGTCTACAGGAAATAACACATATGAGATTATCAATATACGTATAATTATCATATTAAAGAAAGTCAACGAGCAATAATGATTTAGCAAATTATAATCAAGCTAAAACAAAGTGAAGCATATGTAATGTATTCATATTAGCATAGAAATTATATAGATAGTACAAGCATGTACTAAGAAAAAGGGTTCCGAAATTGGAAAATATCTCAATATACATAACTTCCTATAATATATATTATGTAAACTAAAATACAGAAAATATTTTTACTGGAAAATTATTATGCTTTCATAGCATTTAACCTTAACTTAGTAACTATAATGAATTACCTGATTTTTATACTTAATTGTTCTGTTTAATGTTACGTATGATACACATGATTTTAAATTTGATTCTCACTTAAGTTATCTATTTGTAAATCATTTCTTTGTTATAGATAATTTCAACACTTATTGTTATGACTACAAATGGCCATTTCATTTTAAGTTACTTATTTGCAATCACATGAACAAGTACCCACAATATCATTTTAAAATGCTCAGAAATGCAAATCTCAGCGCCTATGTTTAACGCTTACTAAAATAATTACTAAATAAGATATCCAATCGCTATCACAATCTCAGTAATCCTTAAATAAATGGTTTTTATTAAGTTCAAACTACATTATAGGTTTACATAATATAAATATGATAATCTTAAAATCTTTTAGTGTTCCTTTTCTTTTTTTGGGTATATACTGTTTAGAGAATATTTTAGGAGTGAAATTTATGCAACGATCTTCAGGTATTAAATGGTCAAGTTTGATCATTGGTGTTATTTTCTTAGTTATTGGCGTATTTATCGTTAGTTTTCCAGAAGAAAACTTATTTGCTATAACTTGGTTAATTGGTCTTTTATTTATTATTAATGGTTTTATAGAAATTTTCATCCGTCGTATAATGAAAAAAGCGACACAAAGGGGCTCCAAATTACTGATTATACTTGGTATAATTAATATAATCATCGGTTTGTTAATCCTATTTAATGTCGTAACGAGTACAACCTTTATTATTTATTTATTTGCTATTTGGTTTATTATTAATGCTATTTTCAATATATTCACCGTAACACCAGCTGAAAAGTCGAATAAAGCTTTCCATACTTTTTCAATTTTACTAAATGTAATTGAAATTGTTTTTGGTATTATTTTATTATTCAACCCGTTAATCGCTGCGGTAATTATTGCTATATTTATGTGTATTGTATTCTTTATCATAGGTATCACATATATTATTGATGCTTTGAATTAATTTAATATAGCAAATGAAATTTTATATTTTAACTAGGGCGCTTAATCATAAAAATCAAAAACCATAAAAACCATGTTGTGATTTGTCGAATTACAACATGGTTTTTTTAACCTATTTTATTACTTACACCGAGTAAATATATATATTTTTTATATTTACTTTTTTAAATCATTATGCTATTGTTATATTGATATTATATAATTTTATGCTATACTAAAAAATGTGGCTAACAACTAGAATCAACCTCATAGAATATGCCACATACTAGATTACCGTTATATTGGAATGCCATCCTTTTATAACGAATCCTAAACAAAAGAAAGCATACTGATATACGCTTACAACCAGTATGCTTTCTTTTTAATATTATTTTTTAATTTTCTTTCTAACATTATTCAACGTATTAAATAACCAATATTTCGATTTCTTAATTGGTTTATAGAAATCACCAATCAATTCCTCAATTTGTACGTTAAAGCCTCGTTTAAAGCGATATACACCGTAATCTTCGCTATTTTCAGTAAAGTCACCTGATAGACCATAGAAATTATAACGACCATAGCCATGATCAAAGCAATAATTCATCATATACCAGTGCATCATATAGGGTCCCATATATTGATTATATTTTTCTGATGAACCACCTGAGAAATAATTCACTTCATATGCATTTGCAAAATAAACACCCGCGGCTAAGTTTAAAACAGCACCGTCAGTTAGTCTTAACTCACTCGCATGAAGTAATTCTTTTTTATCATGTTCAATCTGTTTGTCTAGCTCTGCAATTTTCTTCAATTGCTTATCAGATTTATTCTCATTTTGCATCATTTTATCGCGGCGTGATTCTTTTTCATTAATGCTTTCTTGAGTATGATTAATATATTCATCCAAATCAATGTATGCCAATGGGATTAATGCTTTATCACCGTAATTGTCTATAAAGTTATAAAAGTATTCATCCGTTTTAGAAACAAAACCAGTACGTTCTTCTGTTTCACGATACAATTCTAAGAAAATATCAAATTCATCTCTTGTTAGTAACCTTACCTTCACGCCAAAATTAATTGCCTTGTTTATATTACGTTTTCTTTGGCTATCAAATTGTTTTTTTAATGAAGCTGGTGTTTCACCATCAAGGTTTAATACGCCCATCCATCTAACTTGGCTAGATGTATCATACGATGTTGTAAATCCGTGATGTATATAACGATGAGATTTGAATAAATTAACGAGTGCATCATTCTTATCATGATTAGGTGATGGATTAATATCCTTATCATATATTTGATAAATCCAATATGGATCCATTTTGACATATAAACAATTATGCTGTTGCAAATAAGTGTCTAATTCACGTAAATAGAAATCTACTAACCCCAAATCATTATAATCCATAACTGGACCGCGATTTGAATAATAAACATAGCTTCCCATTGTAGGAATTTTAGAGAAAAGACTAGCAGCAATAACTTGATTATCGTCATCTTTTAAGCCTAATAATACAACTTGAAATCCATCTTCTTCCCTTGTCGCAATATTTTCTTTCACTTGAAAATAATGACTCTCTAATGCTGGATTCTGTACAAAATTGTCATATTCTTTGACAGTTAACTCTGTAAATTTCATTCTAGCTTAGTTCCCTTCTATTTATGTTTATTTCTTTTTATCCTTAATTTTTTTCAATGTCGTATAAATTTTGTACATTGGCTTATTAATCGGTTTAATAAAATCACCAACATATTCTACTACATCTGCATTAAAACCTTTTTTAAATTTAACAACACCTGCATCTTCTGCATCTTCAGTAAAATGACCACTAATACCATAAAAATTATATCTATCTATATTATGATCTATAGCATAATTAATCATCTTCCATTGTATTGCATAACTACCAGCAAAATGTCTAAATTCATTAGATGTACCACCTGCATAGTAAACGACTTCATAAGGATTAATAATAAAGTAAGCTGCAGAAATCGGTAATTCGTTACCATGCTTTTCTTGTAACGCAGTGGCTTCATCTATTTTTTGTTGGTTTGCAATCAGTTGTTGTTCTAAATTTTCTTTTTTATTATACGCTTTTTTATTTTCTGGTCTTTTTTCTATATCCTTAACTGCTTTATTTATATCTTTACTTAATACTTCGCGTTCAGCCTTTAATTCTGTTATATATTCATCAAAATCCATATAAGCTAATGGGACAAGCACACGATCTTTATAATACCTTAACCTATTATAATAAAAATCGTCATCTCTATCGTCAAAATCCTTTGTTTCAGAAGTATCTTCCATGAATGAGCGGAATATTGGCAACTCATCTTCAGCTAAAAATCTTACTTTCACACCATTTTTCTGTACTTTTTTAGTATTTCGTTTACGTAAACTATCCATACCATTAAGTACGTCTTTAGCAGTTTTTCCAGCTAAATCTAAAACAGAATGGAATCTTATTTGAAGTATTGGGTCAAAGCCAGTTAAAAAACCTTCATGCTTATAACCGAGTTGTTTCATTTTATCAAAAATCCAATCGTGACCCGCATTTGCTAATACTTCACCATCATGATTACGATATTGATAAGCAAGATAAGGATCTACTCGTAAATATAAGCCATTATGTTTTTTTACATATTTTGCTAATTCGTTAAAGAAGTAATGCACGAGTTCTTTATTTTCAAAATCTATGACTGGACCTCTATTGGAATAAAAATACTTGAAGAATTTCATAACAGGCACAGCTGTAAGTAAACATGCTGCAATTACTTCATTATCATTATTCTTAATTCCTACTAGGTGTGTTTCTGTACTTTCTGCAATTTTCAATTCATAATTTCCAACCATTTGCGTAAAATGACTATTCGGCATTTTATCCGTAAATGCACCGAACTCTTTTGCAGTTAAATTCGTAAATTTCATTTTTTATATACTCCTATTTATCTATAGTTCTATTTTCGAGTTTAATTCTCAATCTAGATTATTATACAATATTCATTTATAAAACTAAATCATTAGCCTGTACATAATCTTTCTAATGCAATGATTACACTGCGTTTTATGTATTATTTAATTATATCACTACTTTTATTTTAACAAAGCGTAAGCATTTATTCATATTTAACATGTTAGATTTATAATTTAATTATGAATAACTTTTGGTTTTATTACCTTAATTATATATTTACTGTCATCTTCACTTAATTTATTTGTAAATACATGATAAAACCGGAGAACTTATCTCGTTCTCCGGTTTTATATTATTTCAAGAAAAAGTTTCTAATTATAAAGCATCTCTGATTGCTTTACCTATTGCTACACTTGATTGTGGATTTTGACCAGTGATAAATTGGGCATCAGATTCAATATGCTCTGTAAAATCATCTTTTGTCACAAACTTAGCACCTTGATTTTCCAATTCCGTTTGAGTTAAAAATGGAACTTTGTCTTCTAAGCCCATCGTACGTTCTTCATTATCTGTAAATGATGTTAATGTAACACCTTTAACTAAGAAATTGCCTTGTTTATCTTTGGCACCCACAAATGCACTTGGTCCGTGACATACTGAAGAAATAATTTTCTTTTCTTCTTTAAAGTCTGCAAGGATATCTGCTAATTGTTGGTTATGTGCAAAATCAAATACGGTACCATGTCCACCAGGTAAATAGACTGCATCGTACTGTGATACATCAATATTTTCAATACTTGGTACTTGTTTTAACTTTTCAACAAAATTAGCATACTGATTTAATTCATCATTTTGTGTAGAATTTGGATCTAATGGAATTTCTCCACCTTCAATCGACACGATATCCACATCAATACCTGCTTCTGTTAATATATTATAAGGTTCGCTCGCCTCTTCTAACCATAGTCCAGTTGGCGTGCCATCATCATATTGACTTCTACTCGTAATTATGAATAATACTTTTTTACTCAAATTAAGTCACCTCTTTTAAAAATAAAGGTATGAACGATAAATAATACCAACGATACTATTTATCTAACTCTTCCTCTGATATCATATTACCCTTATTTTTAATGCATACACATAAAAATATATGACAATCTTTGCTTAATTCAAGACATTTCTTATTGTTTTTAAATACTCAATGGTAGTTTGTTTATCGTCATTTTCAAAGCGTTTTACTATTTCACTACCTATCACTACGCCATCTGAAGCTTCAATAATATCTTTTACATGTGCTGCTGTTCTTATACCAAATCCAGCTACTACAGGAACTTCAGTATGTGCTTTTATATCTTTAATTCTATTTTTTAGCTCTGGATGAAATTTACCATCTTCGCCTGTAGTCGCATTCATCGTTACAGTATAAATAAATCCTTCTGCATCCTTAGCTATTTGATGACTTCTAGTGTTTGAAGTTGTCATAGCAATTAATGAAATAATATTTGTTTTTCGTTCTGGATGACGCGCTTTAAGTTGTTGCACCAACTCATGAGGCAAATCAGGTATGATCAAACCATACACACCTGCTTCTTCACAAGCATTCAAAAATGCTGATTCACCATAATGATTTATGATATTGTAATATGTCATTAACACATACTTACTTTGAATCTCATCTTGATTTTCTGTAAGTTGATCGAAAATATATTGTATATTAACGCCTTCTTGAATTGCTTTATTACCAGCATTCATGATTACCGGCCCATCAGCAACAGGGTCTGAAAATGGAACACCCACTTCAACTATATCTGCACCTGCTTCACTTAGTGTTTTTACATTTTCAATAAAGTCTCTGTTGCCCATAACATAAGGTACAAATAATTTATGCATGCGTGTCACCCTCCTGTTTCATATAATTTCTGATCGTTTCCATATCTTTATCACCGCGGCCTGATACTGTAACCACAAGTATTTCATCTTTACGCATCGTAGGTGCCAATGTTTCTACATAACTTAAGGCATGTGCACTTTCGATAGCTGGTATGATACCTTCCGCTTTAGTAAATCGCACTAAAGCATCCATCGCTTGTTTGTCACTTGCAGTAGCATATTTCACTCTTCCAATGTCATGATAATATGAATGCTCTGGACCAACGCCAGGATAATCCAATCCTGCAGATATTGAGTGTGCTAATTGTATTTGACCATCATCATCTTGAATTAAATACATTTTTGTACCATGTAACACGCCTTCTTTACCTTTATTTATAGCAAGCGCGTGTTTATCTGAATCTATTCCGTCGCCCGCTGCCTCAACACCGTAAAGCTTAACATCATCCTTTACAAATGGATAAAACGTCCCGATGGCATTAGAACCACCGCCTACACATGCGACAATAGCATCTGGTAATTGACCTTCTTTTTCATGAACTTGTGCTTTAATTTCTTGACCAATAATTTTTTGAAAGTCTCTTACAATAGTAGGAAAAGGATCAGGTCCCAGTGCAGAGCCTAGCAAATAATGCGTATCATCAACATGGCTTACCCAGTACTGTAATGCTTTATTGACTGCATCAGATAATGTGCCTTGTCCTTCAGTGACTGATTCCACTTTTGCGCCTAATAGTTCCATTCTAAACACGTTTAATGATTGTCTTTTGATATCTTCTTCACCCATAAACACAACGAGTTCCATATCAAATAAGGCAGCTACAGTTGCACTAGCAACACCATGTTGCCCCGCTCCAGTTTCGGCTACTAATTTATTTTTTCCCATGCGTTTAGCTAACAGTGCTTGACCAAGTGCATTATTAATTTTATGTGCACCCGTATGGTTTAAATCCTCACGTTTCAAATAGATTTTTGCACCACCAAGTAATTCCGAATAAGACTTAGCATATGTTAGCGGTGTTTCACGACCTACGTAATCTTTTAAGTAATCATCAAGTTCTATCTGAAATTGAGGATCATTTTTAGCGTCCTGATAAGCTTGTTTCAATTCTTGTATTGCGGGCATTAATGTTTCTGGTACATATTGTCCACCATAATTACCGAAAAAACCAAATGCATCTGCTTCTGTTTGTATATTTTCAATCATAGTTTATTGAGCTCCTTTTAAAAGTTTTATAATTTCTAACATTTTATTTAAGTCTTTTTTATGATTCGTTTCTATGCCACTTGCAATATCATAACCAGTATGATGAAGTGATAAGTTTTCTATCTTTTGTATATTTTCATAATTAATGCCACCTGCAATTAAATAATCAACATCATGTATGGTATCTAAAATTTTCCAATCATACGTTTTGCCAGTACCACCATAGGATTGTGATGGTGTATCAATAATAAATTGGTCAACTGAATGCTTGTAATCATCTATTGATGTCAATAATGTTTGTTGATTTACTGCAGGTAATGCTTTAATAATTTTTAAGTTACTATTTTGTTGTCTAATATATTGCACCGTACTTATAGGTTCGTTTCCATGAAGTTGTATTGTTGTAATACCTGTATGATTAATAATGCTATCTATTGTAGCGCGTTCAGGATTTACTAGAATAATCACTTTTTCCTTATCATTTGGTATAATATCTGTAAATTGTTTAATCGTTTGAATATCAACAAATCGCTTACTCTCAGTAAAATGTATAAAGCCCATAGCGTCGATATTCAATGCTTTTGCCTTTTCAACATCTTCTAACGTACGAAATCCACAAAATTTTATTTTCACTTTGTCACCTTAGTTAATTTCAATCCTGGTAAAAATTGACTTAAATCTTCACATTTCATTAACGATTCACCTATTAACAGACCATCAATACCTGACTCAACCACATTCGCTACATCCTGTGCATCCCGAATCCCACTTTCCGAAATATAATGGTAGCCCTCTTTTTTGTTTTCTAATATTTCATTTGTATGCAACACATCTGTGACAAATCGTTTCAAATCTCTATTGTTTACACCAATAAGTTGCGGGCTTAATTTGTAAGCGCGTTCCAATTCTTCTTTATCATGTACTTCTACTAGTACTTCTAAATTTAGTGATGTCGCATATTGATATAAATCTTTCATTTGTTGATCTGTTAATACATTAACGATTAACAATATGATTGATGCTCCGGCTTTTTTTGCTACATCAATTTGAATTTTATCGACAACAAAGTCCTTACATAGTACCGGTAAAGTCGTTTGTAATGTTAAATCTTGCAATCTTTCATAGCTACCTCCAAAGTAATGCTCATCTGTGAGAATTGAGACTGCATTTGCACCGTTAGCTTCGTAATCCTTAACTTGTTGTGCTAAATCTCTATTTGGTAATTGATCTAATGTTGGACTTTTAGATTTAATCTCTGCGATTACTGCTAATTGGTTAGACTCATCTAATTGCGACTTAAACGAAGATTTATGCGTAATGTCTACCTCATTTAATGTCTTTAATTTCTCTTCATAGTAACCTTCTTTTATTAAATTTCTTTTATAATCCACGATTTCATCCAATATAGTCATATGTCATTCCTCCCATTTTGTTGTATTGTGCAATAGCATTGCCATTATCAATTAAGCGTTGTGCTTCAATTACACCTTGTTTAATAGAGCTGACCTTCTCAGCAACATATAAAGCGATACCCGCATTAAACACCACTACATCACGTTTTGCGCTTCGATCAACACCCGTCAAAATATTTTTGGTAATCTCTAAATTTTCAAGTGGTGTACCACCAATGAGCGCTTCATTTGGTGCATACGCTAAACCAACGTCCTTTGGATTTACAGTATAATTTTTAGTAGCTTCGTTTTCATTTACTTCGTATATCATATTATCACCAGAAAGCGTTGCTTCATCCATGCCATTGGCTCCATAGACAACGATTGCTTTTTTACGGCCTAAATCTTTAAGTGTTTGAGCAATCTTTTCTAATTTTGATGTTTCATATACACCCATCACTTGATAATCTAATTTAAATGGATTAATAATCGGACCAGTTATATTAAAAATTGTTGGGTTAGTCATCATTTTTCTAATAGGTTGAATGCTTTTCATAATCGGGTACGTATCTGTTGCACTCAAGAAAGCTAAACCAACTTGATTCAATTGACTTGGTGTTGCTTCAACAGAACTTGTATTTATACCCATTGCCTCTAGCAAATCTGTACTACCTGATGATGAGGTAACACTCTTATTGCCATGTTTAATCACAGGGATATTTGCGCTAGCAATTACAAATGAAACTGTCGTTGAAATATTAAAGCTATTTGATTTATCTCCCCCTGTACCACAAACACACATACCATTCGGATAATAAGGCTGCTGTCGATACATAGAATGAATCAAACTTTTTGAAATATATGTTAATTCTTCTTGAGTAATCTCTTTTTCTGAGAACGATGATAATAAATTTGCTTTTACTTCGTTTGATATATCATCAGCAATAAGTAGTTCTATAAATTCATTCATTTGTTGCTGATTTAATGGTTTATACTGTTTTAATTGTGCTTGTAGTTCCATTACTTTTGTCCTCCTTTACTATATTCAAAAAATTATTGATGATTTGTACACCATCCGCTGTTGCAAAAGATTCAGGATGATATTGAATTCCGAAGTGTAACAATTGACTATGTTCAAATGATTGAATACAATCTTTTGTTTCTGCTGTTATAATAAATGCTTCAGGTATTGTTTTTGAATTACTAATCAATGAATGATACCTCATTATTTCAGAATATTCTGGAATATTTCTATACAACTTTGTATGTTTTATGATTCTCATTTGATCCGTTTTACCATGCATGATGAATTCACTTTGAATAACATCTCCACCGTGATAGCATGTTAATGCTTGAGCACCTAAACATACACCTAAGATTGGTTTATTTTCATAATGCTTTATAATTTTCATTAAATCTTCTTTATCTAATGGGTGCCCTGGCCCAGGTGATATGACTACACCATCTACATCTAAATGATAAATCTCCGGATCATCAGGATATTTCACTATCACTTCATTATTTTTGGCTATCATATCTACTAGGTTATAGGTAAATGAATCATAGTTATCAACGATTAATATCATGGTGACACCTCCAATAAACTCTTAGCTTTTAACTTTGTTTCTTCTAGTTCTTTTTCAGGTATTGAGTCATAGACAACGCCACATCCAGCTTCAACATTTACATGTGTTTCATCAATCATCATTGTACGTATTGCCAAGGCGAAATCTAGATCATGATTACAATTGATGTAGCCTATACCGCCACTATAGACACCTCGTTTTTGTGGTTGCGCTTCATAGATACGTTGAATGGCTCTTAGTTTTGGAGCACCCGACACTGTACCAGTAGGTAGTAAGCTCGCAATCACAGACATTGGAGAATAGTCTTGCTTAAGTTGTCCTGTTACTTCACTTACAATATGCATAACATGTTCATAACGCTCAATTGCCATTAACTTTTGTATCTTAGAAGTACCTGTTTCACTTACTCTGTGAATATCATTTCTTCCTAAATCAACTAACATGCGATGTTCACTTAATTCTTTGTGATCGTTTTTCAATTGTGTTTCGTTTGCATTGTCTTCTTCCAGAGTGCTTCCTCTTTTTATTGTTCCAGCAATAGGATTGGTCACTACTGTTTGACCTTGAACTTTTACAAAACTCTCAGGTGAACTGCCGACGACAATGCGTTCATCCATGTTCAAGTAGTACATATACGGACTTGGGTTTTGACGTTTTAAATTTTGATACAACTGATAAGATAATTGATGTAACTGTTGTCCAAAATTGTGTTCATAGCTGTATATGATAGATGGCACAACTTGGAACATATCACCTTGTTGTATAAGATGCTTCATTTTTTCTACTGTTGCTATAAATTGTTCCGTTGCCATATTAGATTTTATGTTTTTTTCTGTTACTTTTTGTTCATTTCGTAAAGGATAGATATTAATTCGTTGTAATTCTTCTACACGACGTTGCACACGTGCTTTCAATTGTTCATCACTTTGATTAGAAAATAAATTCGTTGCGATGACGTATAAATGTTCTTTGTAATGATCAAAAACATAAACATCTTCTACCATATATAATTTTGCGTCGTGTTGTGGGTGATCTGTTAATTCAATTTCTTTTAAAACAGGAAATGCATGTCTTACCAAATCAAAACTACACGAACCAACGAAACCTGAAATAAAAGGTAAATCTTCTAATATTGCATCCTCTATATTAGTTTTATATTGATCTATAAAAGCTTGCATTTTTTCATAAGGTTGATTCTGTTCTATCGTTTTGTTAGTAGCTGTTTGAATAGTCATTTCATCATTATCCAAAGTAATTGCTCCATAAGTGTCAAAAATCACTATAGAATAACGTCCTTTTAATTGTGATTGATCTGAGCTTTCTAAAATCATTTTATTTTTTCTTAATCTTGCTAATGCTTCTGGGGTAACTTCAGCATTTAACTTTTGATATTGTACTTTCATTTAACTTTCCTCCTTATAAAAAAACAGCGCCCTTAAACTATGTTAAGGACGCTGACGCGCGGTACCACCTAAAATTAGTAGATAAACAATTAATTTAAAATCATCTACTCGCTCTTTGTTTTATTCGTTTTAATCCAACAAAACCCAATTTCAGTATATGTGGGTGTTAGTTTGCATCAACCACTAACTTTCTGTAACTACCCTGCCATAACTTACTTCATTTTGTTTTCTAATTCAGTTCAAATTTAATATAAAAAAACACCACATTAACGCATACATACTGTAAGGACGCGTTACCGTGGTGCCACCTTAGTTAACAAATTCATTGTTCACTTTCATTGCTATTAATTTAGTACATTTAAAAGCCCAATTCACAATATATGCAGTGCTAATTTTCATCAACCATTAGCTTTCTTTTTGCTACATGACATATTTGCTACGTTATCTTTCAAATGGCAACTTTCGTTGCAAAAAGTAATTACCTAGAATCCTACTAGGATAAAATCAATTTGTCAATCATTAATTTCATTTTTATACTTTCCGTGCTATTGAAAAATACATCGATTATATTACAAAGCCATATTAGATAAGCCTATTCTAGCTTGTCTTTATTATTTTGATATTTTTCATAATTATCTTTTGGAGCGACTTTTTTGATTAAATTTGCACCTATGGCAAATAAGAATAAAAAGATAATTGGATGATATTGAAATTTATGGTCAGCAAATGTTACATACATCGCATATAGTAAAACTAATATCCAAAATATCGTTAACAATAACGTTCTTAAACTCGGTTTTTTCATGATTTTATACTCCCATATTACATTTGATTGCTTTTTTTATAGTTAGTCGTTAATTTCTATTTTAATGGTATATACATCGAGATGCCAACAGTTACCCTTAAATTGTTATAAACGGCTCATTATAATTAAAAAAGCTAATAAAGCAGCGTTTTCTTCAGTTTAAAAACCACCCTACGCGTTATTTAAATCATTTTGGCCATTGAAATTATCTTTCTTTAATAAGTAATATATAGACATCTTTGATTAGTACAATTTTATATTCCATAATCAAAGATGTCACTTCAATATCATCATATGTTTATTTTTGCTCTAGCAATCTATCCTTGAAATAATTTGAAAGTTTCTTAAGCGATGAAGAATCAGAATAGGTAGCCTCATTTTTAGGATAATAATATATATGATTATTTTTATAAGCTGGCTGATTTTTCCAAAGCGATGATTCTGTAAATTCATTGTTGATAGGGTTACCTTTTTCAGTCGGAATTAATATAAAATCAGCAGTATATTTGCTATATTGCTCATGTGGTATTGTTTTAAAGCCATCTTTATCAAGCATTCCCTTTACACCTTTTGGAAATGGTAATTGATATTCTTGATATATTATTGGCGTGCCTCTACCAAAATTTTCACCAAAAATTGAAAGTTGCTTAGGTTTGATTTCCATTACGGTAAAAGTTTTATTTGAGCCTATTTTATCTTTAATTACCTTTCCATCAGATTGAAGTTGTTTCTCCATATCTTTAATTTGTTTTTTAGCTTCATTTTCTTTATTTAGTATTTTCCCTATTGCAAGATGCATTTCTTTATATGAATAATCATTGTATTTTATTGGTATTGTAGGTGCGATTTTTTGATATTTTTTTATTTTAGTATTTACATCATAAGTCAAAATTAGGTCTGGCTTCAATTTTGCAACACCTTCAACATCTTCTGAACCTACACGTTTAGCACCTTTTTCATTGATATATTTTGATTTTGGAAAATCATTATTAACACCCACAGGTGTAACGCCTAAATCTTTAAAATTACCGAAATTTGAAGTTAAAACTACTATCCTTTTTGGGTGCTTTGGTATTTTAATACTCTTTCCTGATTGCGTTTTAAACGTTTTTGTTTCTTTATTCGAGTCTTTATTTTGACCACAAGCAGACAAAATAATTAATAAACTTAAAAATAAAACAATTAATCTTTTCATCCTATCATCCCTTTTAGTATATTCTTTCAATATCATTTTATTATGCAGTAATTGATATTGATTATCAATAAGATGTCTGAGTTTTCATTTAAATTTATTTATTGTTTAAGTTGTTCATTAACTTTGTTGAATTCACTTACTAGACTGTTATGATTTTTCAAACCAAAAAAAGAGCCATAAATGGCTCTTTTTTAATATATCTATGTTTTTATGGCATCAAAGATTCTAATTCCATTAACATAGCTGGTACTTCATTTAAATTATAACCTATTTCTATAATTATATATACAAGAAGCAATACCTAAACCAACAAGTAAAATAGTCATCAAATAAATAGAATAATTGTCTGTTTGGATATACATCTTAAAAAATATGAAATGTAGCGCTGCTACTATGAAATACACAGGTATGAATTTTCTTGACCAAAGTAGTGACTGTTCCACTCAAATTCTCCTTTTCAACTAATAATTTAAACAATTAGTATAAACATTTAGCTCTGTATAGCTGCTAGACAATAAGCCTGTAACAATGCTTGCGTTGCCTTTATAGAATCGATATGTGTCCGTTCTAATGCATGAGAGGATTCAATACCTGCACCAAATAAACCGTGCTTGATATCAGCACCCGCTTTTAATGCTGCAGAAGCATCAGAACTATAATATGGATAAATATCTACCTTGTACGGTATTTGATTTATCTTACATAATTCAACCAATTGCTCTCGTAACCCTTTATGATATGGACCAGATGCGTCTTTTGCACAAATAGAAACTGTGTATTCATCCGATGCTTGTCCATCTCCTAATGCTCCCATATCAAATGCTATAAATTCACTTATTTTTGGAGATATAGACGCATTAGCACCATAACCAATTTCTTCATTATTTGATATATAGAATTGAATCGTATGTGGTAAAGTTAAATTTTTATTTTTTATAGTCTTTAAAAATTCAATAATCATGGCTACGCTTGCTTTATCATCTAAATGGCGTGATTTAATAAAACCTGATGATGTAATCTGTGTTCTTGGATCAAAACTTATAAAATCGCCTACCTCTATACCTAAACTTTGAGTTTCTTCTTTGGTTGAGACTTTTTCATCTATTCTTACTTCCATATGTTCAATATCTCTCGAGATATCGTCATTATTGCGATATACATGTACACTTGTTTCATGTAAACAAATGGTTCCTGTATAGATTTGTCCTGACGAAGTTTCAATTTCACAATATTCCCCTTCTATTGCGTTATAACTAAACCCACCGATTAAATCTAGTGATAAACGACCATCCTCCTTAATTTCTTTGACCATAGCGCCAAGCGTATCCACATGTGCTGTAACACATTTTTGCGCTTCATCATTTTCACCTTTTGCTGTGATTAATAGCGCTCCTTTGTTAGTCACTTCTGTTGGGTAGCCTAATTGTTCTGCTTCACCTTTTACGTATTGAATGGCTTTTTCTGCGTACCCTGACGGACTATTTATTGCCGTCAATGCTTGAATTGTATTAAAAATTGATTCTGACATCTAATCCCCCTCCAAATATATTATATATATAGTCTAACGTTTAAATTTTAAAAATAATACCATTAATACTATATCCCTTTTAAAATACATAGTTGAATTTAAAAATTTATGTTACATTGCATACAACAACATTTTTAAATATTATTTTGAAATTCTAAATAATATGTATTAAATAATCATTATGCTTTAGGGGTGTATAAAACTTTATGAAAAATGACAAACTTTTAAAATTGGAAGTTAGATTAAGATATACGATATCTATAATCTTTTTTATTTTATATGTATTAAATATCTTTCTGACTTCAAGCTCAACAAAATATAACGTTTTCACTAGTATGATTGCAGTAAGTTTTTTATTAATTTTAGGTTTATTAAGCCTTCTCAAATTCTTCGGCTCAGCATCAAATAAACTTAAACGAAAAATAATGACTCATGTTTATATTTATGTTTATACAAATATCCTATTGATGATTATAATACTATATTTTGATTTGCCTCATTTACTTGGAAATATTGGCACTATTTTTTTAGTTGTTTTAGTTAATTTTATTTTTATATCTGTATTAGAAAAAAGGTTAAATATAAATTCTAAATCTAAAAATATACAATAACATTTTAAAACCATATGCTAAATTAATGTTGCCAAACATACTTAAATTTTAATTATAAAGCTACTATTCTTTACATAGAGATGATGATAGTAGCTTTATTTTACTTTAAGAAACAGCTTTATGATTGCTTTTGTTATATGTACAGCTTGTTCGTTGTTAATAGCCTCTTTTTAAATCCACTTGATTTTCAAGTATTTCACCATGCTCTATATTTTTCAAAGTATGATAAAAACATGTGACAGCTTCATTCAAATCGGTTAATGCAGAAATATGAGGTGTGATAGTGATATCATTTCTTTGCCATAATTCAGAGTTTTTGTGTAATGGTTCTGACTCAAAAACATCTAATACCGCATGTCTGACGTTACCTTTGTTTAAAGCTGATTTTAAACTTTCTTGATCCACCACTTGTCCCCTACCAACATTGATAAAATAAGCTTGATTAAATGCTTCAAACATAGTTTGATTGAATAATTTTTCTGTTTTTGTTGTTAGTGGCAAAGTACTGATAATATAATCTGCTTGCTGAACTAATGTCTTAGCTTTATGGATAGGAAGCACTTTTTTAAAATAGGCTTTTGCTTTCCCACTATTAGAAATACCGTAGACAGTCATACCTAATAATGAAAATATCTTAGCAATGGTTTGTCCAGTTTCTCCAGTACCAAAAATAGTTATAGTTTGATTTCGCAATGCTTGTGGTGATTGTTTGAGCCAAATGTTTTCATCTTGCTGTTCTTCAAATAACTTATGATGTTGTAAATCAGCTAATATATAGCTCAAACAATATTCGCTCATTTTTTCTCCAAAATCACTAATTGTTCTTGTGAGTAAAGTTTGTGATGCTTGCCAGCCGTCTATAGCTAAATAGTTATTGATGCCTGCATTAAACGTATGCACCCATTTCAACTGTGATGGTTTAAATTGCTCACATGGCTCAAATCCCACATAAGCATCTGCCCAATCTAAATCTTCATTTGTAATTGATTCAACTGACTTAAAACTTAATTGGTAATTCTTTAAATCCTTTAAATATTTTTGGAAAATTGATTTATAGTCACCGGCTATTAAAATATGATTTATTTCCAATGCCTTCTCTCCTAATCCATGCTATGTTTATTTTAGTAAGCATAATATGTTTACTTTAGCATACCTTCTATAAAGTTATTCACTTTTACTTCTACTTTTAATTCATATTGCGAAATTGTATACGCTACTATACAATGTTACTATTCTGAAAATTTTGATAGAGGTGGTTTGTTAAATGAAACAAATTCTTTTCGTTGGCTTAGGCCTTATTGGCGGAAGCTTAGCGAGTAACTTAAGATATTATCATGATGATATCGAAATAACCGCCTTTGATGCGGATACTTCACAATTAGATAAAGCATTGTCTATTGGTATCATAGATTATCAATCAACTGACTATAAAACTAGTGTTGAAAATGCTGACATTATTATTTATGCAACACCGGTACAGCAGACTGTTAAATACTTACAAGATTTACCAAACTATCAACTAAAAAAACATGTAATTATTACAGATACTGGAAGTACAAAGTCAACGATTCAACAATATGAGCAGTTTCTTTTAAATCATGATATTCATTTGGTTGGTGGCCATCCTATGGCAGGAAGCCATAAATCTGGAGTATTAAATGCAAAAAAACATTTATTTGAAAATGCTTTTTATATTTTAGTTCATAATGAAACTGATAATGATGCTGCTTTTGAGGAAATACAGCACTTATTACAAACAACGAGTGCTAAATTTATTTCTACAACAGCGGAAGAACATGATTTTGTCACTGGTATTGTGAGTCACGTCCCTCATATCATTGCTTCAAGTCTCGTTCATTTGAATGCGCAACATGTCGAAGATTCTTCACTTGTTAAGACGCTTGCAGCTGGTGGTTTTAGAGATATTACTAGAATCGCAAGTAGTAATCCTATTATGTGGCGTGATATTACTATTGAAAATAAAAATACAATATTGCGCATTTTAAAAGAATGGAAAAATCAAATGTCTGATGTCATTAATATAATCGAACACAATAATCCTGATGAACTTTATGATTTTTTCAACGATGCTAAAGTTTATCGTGATCAGTTACCCCTTAAACAACAAGGTGCACTATCTGTGGAGTATGATCTATATGTAGACATTCCGGATAAATCGGGTATGATAAGCAAAGTTACAAACATCCTAAGTTTACATAATATTTCTATAAGCAACTTGAGAATATTAGAAGTTCGTGAAGATATTTATGGTGCACTTCGAGTTAGTTTTAAAAACCCACAAGATCGCAAAGATGGTGCAGATGCGCTTAGTGATTTTGATACTTATTTTGATTAATATATGAAATTTTATGAGTGGGACAGCGAAATCATTTTTGGTAAATTTGATTTTCGTTGTCCTACTTGTTTAATGGATGAAGCAGTATTTTTTAGATTTACCTGAGCTACCTTCCATGTATAAGCCCAGTAGAATGCTATTTGGGACTTTACATTTTATGCCCAGCCATAAGCCCTAATCTCCCGTGTTTTGTTCCTGATTCAGTGTAAGAAGCAGCTTTAGATACAATACCTCGTCCAAATTTGCGATGCAATGCATCAATCGTTTTAGCTAATTTTTCATTTCTCTTTCTTTCATATTCATCTATAAACAAATTCAATTGTCTATCTGTCTCTTCTATAAACTGTGTTAATGAAATACTTACTGTACGAATCAATGCGGTACGATCACATAATTTATCAGCAAAATATTCGACAACTTTAAAAATACTGTCTTCTAAATTCGTCGGTTCTTCTAATGTATACTGTTTATTTATGCCACCCTCATCACTATAACCAAATGAAAAATGAATTGTTCTTGCCAATTGATTTCGCCCTCTAACACGACTCGCCACATCTTCAATTAATTCTCGCATCACTACTTTAGATTCTTCATAACGATAATCACGCATCAGTATCTGACTCTTACAAATAGATGGATTCATTACTCTATATTTATCTCTCACTCTACTTTGATCGATACCATTCGCATGTAAATGTAAATCCACACCTATAACACCTAAATCTCTTTTTAAGTATTGGTGAGGATAATGTGCTAAATCGCCTATCGTAAAAATACCTCTTTTATTCAATTTCGCTTCAATTTTTCTACTAATTCCCCAAAATTCTCTTAATGGTTGGATTGGCCAAAGTTTTTTTGGAACATCTTGATAACGCCATTCTGCAATTAGACTTTTAGTATGCTTTGCTTCTACATCCATGGCAATCTTACTCAATAACATATTAGATCCTATACCTATAGAACAATTGATGCCTGTTTCTTCTTTGATTTCAAATTGCAATTTTTGACAAAAAGATTGAACCGTACTACTAAACCTATGATAACTATTGGTCACATCCATAAAAAACTCATCTACACTATACTGATGTAAATCTTCAGGAGCAATATAGCGCAATGCAATTTTTGATATTGCTACAGAAACTTCTAAATACTTTCTCATACTTGGATTAATAATATATATGTCATTTCTATGTGGTATTTCAAATAATCTAGATCCCGTTTTTACACCTAATGCTTTCAAAGGTCCCGTTGCTGCTAACACAACTGAACCTTGTCTTTTAGTATCAGCAACAACAGCTAATTTTTCTTTCATTGGGTCTAATCCTTTTTGTATGCAAGAAACGCTAGCAAAAAAACTTTTTTGATCTATACACAATACATCTCTCTCTTCCACCAGATTATAATCATACATATCTCATGCCTCCCTCAATTAATTTTATTATATACGAACAAATGTTCTATTTCAATAGCGATAAGAACAAATGTTTCGATTTGATATATTTATAATTTCCGAATTTTCATGCTATAATATCTTTAAATTATTAAAGGAGGAATTACATATGCCAATCGTAAATGTAAAGTTATTAGAAGGACGTTCAGATGAACAGCTTAAAAATTTGGTAACTGAGGTTACAAATGCTGTAGAAAAAACAACAGGTGCTAATAAAGAGGCGATAAAAGTTGTCATAGAAGAAATGAAAGCATCTCACTATGGCGTAGCTGGTGTGAGAAAATCTGATCAATAAAAACAGAATTAATGATCAAAAATGTAATCAAGTTCATCACCTAACCCACCTGATTACAAATGAAAAATTTTCTATATAAAAAAAGCGTACGCTATCCATAGGGTAACGTACGCTTTTTATTTATGTCGAAACTATCTTAATCTTCTTCAAGGAATTTTTTAACTTCAGCTTTATTTTTGGCTTTATCAATTTCTAAAGCACTACCGTCCATTGGTGTTTGAATATCCTGATAAGTACCTTTAATAGGTAATGTAACAGAGTCGACTTTCTTATCACCACGGATACCAAAGTTTAAACCTGATTGTATTAATGCAGAATCTGGCATATTCGTATTTAAATAACCTCTTAAAATACCAGCAACTTTTGGTAACTTCGGTAATGTATCCAAACTTGCGAGTTCTTGCTTAAGAGACTGCATTACTTGCTGTTGTCTACGTACACGACCAAAATCGCCTTCTGGATCATGTCTAAATCTAGCATAACCTAATAATTCTTTACCATTCAGACGATGATGTCCTTTTTTCAATGACACGCCAATATTTTTTGACATATCTTTCTCAACATCAATTGGCACACCATTAGGTTCAAGTTCATCTATCATTTTTTCAAATCCAGTAAAATCTAAGATCGCATAATATTCAGGATCAATGCCAAGATTTTTCTTCAATGTTTGTCTTAACAATTCTGGTCCACCGATAGAATATGCAGAATTTATTTTATGCTGTCCGTTTCCAGGAATATCAGCATAAATGTCACGCATCACAGACATCATTTTCATCTTTTTGTGAATATAATCGTATTGCGCTATCATAATAGAATCCGTTCTAGAAATTCCGCCTTGTTCTTTATCCGCACCTAGTACCATAACCGTAATTTTACCATCATTCTTTACGGCACCATTAAATTTATGCTGTTTCAACGTTTTACCATGATCTTTAGCATATTTTATGCCGGAATTATAACCATGTACGGAATAGCCTATGATAATTGCTAAAATAATAATACCAATCAAAATAATAAATGGTAGTTTCCTAAACCGCTTCTTTTTCCCCCTACGCATTGGCGGAGGATTAGTATTGCCTTGTGTGTTCTTACTACTTCTTAGTTTGTCTTCATTCATTAGTATCAACCTTATATCTTCAAAATTGCACTGCTATGTACTATAATTAACATATATTAAAGTTATATAAAAAGTGTATAAAAATCAAGTAATATCTTAATATATGGTACTAAGGTCTAATACGGAAAGGATGTTAAGCATGAATATAAACAAAGCCTACTTCGCAGGAGGTTGCTTTTGGTGTATGGTTAAACCCTTCGACACATTTGAAGGTATTGAAAGCGTAACCTCTGGCTATATGGGAGGACATGTGAATAATCCTTCATATGAGCAAGTTAAGACAGGCAACACTGGACATTTGGAAACTGTTGAAATCGAATATGATGTAGCACTGTTTTCATACAATAAATTATTAGAAATTTTCTTTTCAGTAATAGACCCATCAGATGAAGGCGGACAATTTCAAGATAGAGGTGCACAGTACAAAACTGCTATCTTCTATACCAATGAAGACCAAAAAAATGTTGCCGAAGAATATATTGAACAACTCAAAGAAACAATCGATAAAGATAAAGCTATTGCAACACAAGTATTACCTGCTGCTACATTTTATGAAGCAGAGCCAGAACATCAAGATTTTTATAAAAAAAATCCAGAACGTTACGCCAAAGAACAACAAGACCGTCAAAATTATAAGCAACAGACAGATAAATAAACAAAAAGCCGGAAACAGTACGATGATCACTGTATCCGGCTTTTTCTCATAAATCCTATTTTTTATTTTTTCATTTCTAAAGGTATCTTATTTTTTTCTTGAACTTTTTTATCATTAAATAAATCCATAACCGTTTTAATACTTTCTTCTCCCATTAAATTGGGTTGTTGTGCGACTGTTGCAAATAGTTTGTTGTTTTCAACAGATTTTATTGCATCTTCATTACCATCAAATCCAACAACTTTAATATCTTTATTACCAACCGCTTCAACAGCCCCTAAAGCCATTTCGTCATTTTGTGCAAATATTGCTTTAATATCAGGATGCGCTTGAATCATATTTTGCGTTACATTTAGACCTTCTGTTCTATTAAATTTGGCACTTTGTTTTGATACGACATCTAACTCATCATCAGCAATGTTGTGGAATCCCTTACCACGCTCACGAGTTGCACTAGCACCTGGTATGCCTTCAAGCTCTACTACTTTTGTACCTTTACCAAATTTATCAACAATGAGCTTGCCACCCATTTCTCCACCTTTAACATTATCTGAAGCAATAAACGAAGCAACTTTTCCTTTAGCAACCTCTCTATCTAATGTGATAACAGGAATATTTTGATCATTCGCAATTTGAACACTACCCGAAATAGCATCTGAGTCAGTTGGATTCACGATAAGATAATCTACATTTTGCTGTATTAAATCATCAATATCATTAGATTGCTTTGCTGCATCGTCTTGAGCATCTGCAAATTTAACCTTAATACCTTGTTTCTTCGCCTCAGCTGATATACCATCTTTAATTTTCACAAAAAATGGATTATTCAATGTAGAAATACTTACACCAACCACAATATCTGATTTTTTCTTGTCTGATTTACCACTATCTTGCTTTTCTAGAGGAGACTCTAAAGAACAACCAGCTAACAACAGTATCATTGCCATCATACTTAAAAATAATTTTTTCATGATAAACCTCCTACTTTATTTATTCTTTCTATCAATGAGTACTGCAATAATAATGACAACTCCTTTAACTACTTGTTGGTAAAATGAAGAAACCCCTAATAAATTTAGTCCATTATTCAACACACCTATAATTAATACACCTATTAATGTGCCAAGTATACGTCCCTTACCACCTGTTAAAGATGTACCACCCAATACAACAGCAGCGATTGCATCCAATTCATATGACATACCTGCAGTTGGCTGCGCTGAGTTTAAACGAGATGTGAGAATCGCACCAGCCATTGCAGACATTAAACCAGCTAAACTATAAATCATGATTTTTAATTTATTCACTTTAATACCAGAGATAAAAGCTGCCTTTTCATTACCACCCATAGCATAAGTTTGTCTACCAAATATTGTTTTATGTAAAATGATATACAAAATAATGAAAGTAATAAACATTGTCACTGCTGGAACTGGAATACCTAAAAAATAACCTCGTCCAAATAATTGAAAGGCATAGCTGCCATTTAAATTAGTAATTGGATTGCCATCTGTAATAACCAGTGTCAAACCTCTAAAGACAGTCATTGTAGCCAAAGTCGCTATAAATGGCGCCATCTTACCAAGCGTAATTAAAAGCCCGTTAATAGCACCTAAAATCGCACCAAAAATACAGCCTACTAATAGCGCAATCATAGAATCTACACCTGAGACCATTAAAATAGCTATAAGCGCACTGGATAACGCTAGTGTAGAACCAACAGATAAGTCTATGCCGCCCGTTAAAATTACAAATGTCATACCAAATGCAATTAATCCATTTATAGAAACTTGTCTCAATAAGTTAAACAGATTAGATGGTTCTAAAAATGCACTATTTAATACACTAATGATAATGACTAATAATATTAAACCAATAAATGGAATAATTTTTTCTAAATATGAAAATGATAAGCTAGATTGTTTCATTGATATTCCCTCCTGTAGCTAATGTCATAATACGTTCCTCAGTTAGATCTTTTTTATTTAAAACACCTGCAATATTACCTTCATGTACAACGGCAACTCTATCACTCATTCCTATCACTTCTGGTAATTCTGATGAAATCATAATGATAGACATACCACGTTCTGTCAGTTCATTCATTAATTGATAAATTTCACGTTTTGCGCCAACGTCAATTCCCCTAGTTGGTTCGTCTAAAATCAAAACGTGTGGTGCAGTAGCAATCCATTTAGCCAAAACAACCTTTTGTTGATTTCCTCCAGATAAATCCATACAAATATCATCTTTTCCACCTTTGATATTCAAACGCTGAATCATCTGTTCTGTATAATTGTTCATCGCTGTTGGTGTTAAAAAAACACCCTTTGAAAAACTTTTCAATGCAGGTAATGAAATATTTTCTATAATAGAATCTTGTAGAACTAAACCTTCTTCTTTTCTATTTTCAGTAATAAACGCTAACCCGTGCTTTATGGCCGTCTTAGGATTATTCATGTGAATGGTTTTACCATTAAGTGTTACTTGCATTTGTCCTTTGTCTAGGCCAAATAACACGCGCATGATTTCAGATCTACCAGCCCCCATAAGTCCACTGAATCCTAAAATCTCACCCTTGTGTAACTCAAAATGTACATCATTTAAGTCATATACCGTAGAACTTAACTGATTAACTGACAGCACTAATTCATCTTGCTTATAATTTCTTTCTGGATACTGGTTATACAAATCTCTACCAATCATGGCTTTTACAATTTTTGCATTAGAGGCCTCTTGCGTGTTCGAAGTTAATATAGACCGGCCGTCTCTCATCACTGTAATACGGTCTGCAATATTAAAAATTTCTTCCATTCTATGTGAAATATAAATAAATGAAACACCTTTAGATTTTAATTTATTAATTTGTGTGAATAACACTTCAATCTCACTAGTCGTTAAAGCTGCCGTTGGTTCGTCCATAATAATGACTTTAGAATCTTGCATTAATGCTTTACTAATTTCTAACATTTGTTGCATACCTACTGATAACGTCCCAGCCATTTGATTCAAATCAAGCTGTATATTTAAATTGTTAAATATTTCCAACGCTTGCTTTCTCATCACTTTATGATCAATTATCCCTAAAAACTTCGTTGGTTCTTTACCTAAAAATAGGTTTTCTAAAACCGTTAAATTAGGCCAAATATTTAATTCTTGTTGAATAAATGACACACCATGTTGCTCAGCGTCTTTTGTATTTTTAAATTGAAGTGGTTTACCATCTTCTAAAATTTGTCCACCATTTGCTTCATAAACGCCGGTTAAAATTTTCATTAACGTACTTTTGCCGGCACCATTCTCCCCCATCAATGCATGAACTTCGGCATCCGCAATATCAAAATCCACATCTCTAAGAACATCATTCTGACCAAAAGATTTATAAATATTCTTCATTTCAATCATCCATTGATCCCTCCTTTAAAATAAAACGTCACTAGCTAATATGACATTCGCATAAGGTTTCGCTTCACCCGTACGAATGATAGCTTTTACATGCTTACTATGTTGCTTTAATAATTCATGGGATTCAGTAGTCAATTTAATTTCTTCTTCTTTTAAAACGTTATAAAGTGATTCATTTTCAGTTTTCATTTCACTTGCTAAAGTCATTTTTTCGATGGCCATATGCGATTTCATAATATGAAATACATCTAAGAATGATGGTTTACCAAAATCCAATGCTAAATCTATTTTTTTAACACCGTTTGGAATTGGAAGACCACAATCAGCAATCATAATTTCATCTGTATGACCTAAATCACTAAGTAATTTTGAAATATCGCTATTTAATATCCCTGTTTTATACATAAAATTTACCTCCTTATATGTAACCCGTTACATAATGTCATTTAATTACGTGTACTTCCTCTATGTTTAACTGCAAGTGCCAATTGCTTATGGTTGTTTGTTAAATTATCCGTATTCAAACCTAATAGTTGGGAAACGGCAATTTCACCTAAATGATATGCTGATTGATCTATAGTAGTAATTTGTGGATAGGTCATTTCTGAAAATGGAATATTATCATATCCAATAATTTGTATTTCTGCTGGAACTTTAAAATGATATCTTTGTACAATGCCTAAAACGTTTATCGCTAATAAATCATTACTACAAATAATACTGTCGATGCTAAGTTCCTTAATTAAGTCAATAAATTTTTTATCATTATCTAATAACGTTGCTTCTAACATTTTATAATCGATACGCTGTTGATCTAATATGTACTTAATACCTTGGACGCGTTGATGAAATGCATCGATTAATAAATTTTCATGTACGATTAAAACGTTTTTACCCTTACCTTTTCGTACTACCTCTGCCTGAAGTTGACCACCTTTAAAGTGATTCGTTGAAATCCCATTATGCTCATTATTAATACGATCTATAAAAACAAATGGAATGTGATGATCAGTCAGTGTGTTCTCGATAATATTTTCATTAAATGCTGTAGATATCATGCCTGTACAATTGTGTGATACGAATGTTGCTAAGTAGTCTTGTGCTTTTTTTATATCATTTTCACTATTACCAATAAGTACTTGGTAACCATGTGCTAAAGCAACATCTTCAACGCCACGAGCGATAAGTGTAAAAAAAGGATTACTCATATCCGGCAGTAATAAACCTATTAGTTTAGACTTTCTTTTATATAATGTGCGTGCTGCTTCATTTGGTTGGTAGTTTAATTCGGCAATTGCTTCTTCTATATGAAGTCGTGTTTTTGCCTTAACATAACCATTGTTATTAATTGCCCTTGAGACAGTTGCTACAGAACATCCTGCTAAAGTCGCTACATCTTTAATCGTTGCCATGTTTCACCTCTTTTATGTAACCGTTTTCATGTTAACATAAGATTTTACTATTTAATAGTCTATTTTCATAAACTTGTTATTTAATTATTTTTTCACACTATAATTATAATGCTTAAAATTGTTATTATTGATATAACATAAATAATTAGGATAGCTATTTAGCTACAATAAAAATCATTTCGAATAGATAACATTAGATTCATAGTGTAATAATACCTTTAATATTTAAAAAGAATATATAGAGATAATATGTTAAAAAGAAAAGAAATAATATGGTAATACCTTGTTGAAAGCGTTTTCTATTGGTGGTATATTATGGTTATACCTTAAGTAACAAGGTAATGTTAAATTCATAGTTAGAGTCAAAATGATATTTAGAAATTTTATAGTTAGTTTATTAATGTAATTAATAACTTCTCCAGTAATTAATTACACCAAAACCATTAAGCACTATCAACTCCTAAAAACACCCCACATGCTGAGCACATGTGGGGTGTTTTGTCATTCATATTATTTATGTTTTCTAATGACACGCATTACTTTTATCATACTAAGCCATAAGGAATGACGTTTTCTATAAACAAGAAACCTTGGTTCCCAATTTGGATTAAATTTCTCTTTATATTTTCTCAAACCTTGAAATCTATATAAACCATTAAAATGTTCGAAAACACGACCTGCAATACGTTCTCCATAAAATGAATAAGGTAATTGACCTACATTCGATAACGTAGCCATTCCCATATTAAAATGTTGATAATTTTGTTTTTGTGACCATAACAACATATTTAAATATAAACCATCCATTAATGGCAATGTGCAATCTGGTTTCCAACGTATGAGATCAACAGAAATCGTTCCTTTATAATAAGTTGGCATCAACGTACAAAATGCAATAATAAGTCCATCACTGTCTTTTATAATTGCAATGGGTGCTTTTGATAAGTACGATTCATTGAAACTACCTACTGAAAAATGCATTTCTTTTTTATCGGCGAGCCATTCATCACTAATTGTTTTCAAATCCGTAATTAAAGCTTGTGTAAATGGAGGTTCTATAACTTCAAAAGTATATTTTAAATCATCTAACTTATTTAAAGTTGCCCGTAAACCACGTTTTTTCTTACCAGAAATCGTAAATTCATTCAAATCGATAACCGCTTCTTCACCTAATTTAAAGAATTGATTACCGAAACTGTGATAAAGAGACATATTTCTATCCGTTACTTGATAAAAAATAATATCATAGCCAAGATACTCTGCTTCTTGATAGAAAGACTCTAGTAAACTATAGAAAGATTGGGGATTACCTATAGGATCTCCAAGTACAATGTATGCATTGCGTTGATAACGATACATTATAAAGGCATCTTCATTTTCATTAATAAAAAATTTTTTATCGCCACTATACATGAGATGACTTAAATAATTACCACCGTATTGTTTTACAATAGACGCACATATTTTAGTATCTTCTCGTGTATTAGATATTCTATAACGATATTCAAACCACCAAACAATCAGACCAACAATAACCGCTACCAATAAGATAGTAAACCAGAAATAATATCTCAAAATAGAGGTGTCTATCTCAATATGATAAATGTCTAATGTATAAAACGTACTCGCAATAACAATATGATTAATATAAAGTACGAGCGCACCCATTATAAAACTTAAGCATAATTTTAAATATCTAAATGGACGTTTTATAACTCGTGCTCTTCTGTAAAAAATGAACAATAAAATTAACATTACAACAAGCCAACTAAGTAATATAAATGAAGCATACGTATAGGCTGTTACAATAAAAATTAATATAATAGAAATAATCGAAAATAAGATGGCACGTTTAGATAAGCGATATACACCTACCACATTTAAAAGTAATAATAAGCATGCACATGTGTGAACCGATACGATAATGTAATAGATATAGTGATTCGGATCATATAGGCCATCGTAGATAATAGTTAGATTATTCAAGAAAAATAATAGACTCGTAAACATTAATAAAATAGCAATTGAAAACGAGGGTGCACGTGCAATAATATCCTTTTGGTAAGATGATAATAATGATGTCATATCTCTCACCGGAACAAGTATTCTTGCATCTTCCCAGTAGTGTTTAGCTGTACCACGAAATTCAAATGTAGATAAAATTAAAGCAACGAGCACAGGAAATAGATAATACGCAAAACGATAAAGTAATAACCCTAAAACTATAGATTCTTCATCTATATTCAAATGCTTAAGCCCAAGTAATACTACTAAATCAAATGTACCAAATCCACCAGGTATAAAACTGATAAGTCCTGATAAAGCTGCAATGATAAATATGCCCATAAATATTGAGATTGGTACATGAACGCCTACCATTGTTAAAGCCATATATAAAACGAGTGCCGCAACAAGCCATTCAACACTTGATACAATCGTACAATAAACACCTAATAACTTTTGATTTTCTTGTAATGGTCGTAAAATCGTAAAAATTACAAACACCGGTAAGAACAAGGCTACAACATACATTAGCCATTTAATCCATGGGTATGGTGTAAATAGATGTGATACATCAAATACATGGATGACTACTAAAATGGATAATAAACTTAACCCTGTTAACATAGAAATCAATACAATAGAAATCGTGTGCAGTAACGCTCTTTTATCATCGGTGGCATTTTTGTAAAATAAAAAACGCACGCTTGCGCCAATAAAACCACCAAAACCTACGACAGCATTAAGCGCATTGACAATATACCCAACACGTATCGTTTTTAATAAAGAAATCTTTAAATTTAATGATTTCGCTAATATGACATCATACATCGAAAGTACAACAATGGATGCCCCGCCAATTACAAATAAGGCGACTAACCATACACGATTAATTTTTCCAAACGACTGAATCGTTTCTTTAATATTAATATGCGACAATTCCTTATATAAAGTAAACACTACGATACTAAATAAGGCCACCGCAAACACAACTTTTAAAATAGAAAATAATCTACTTCTCATTTCTTTAGACATGTTTTCACTTCACTTTTTAATAATCTAAGCTCAATAAAAAATATAGCACAATAATAATATATAAGAAATAAAATTTTAATAATAACTTCTAACATAATTGTTAGGCCCGTAAAAATGAAAAATCGTTTCTTTAAACAAGTGAAACTTTACATTTTTAATTCCGTTAGCTATTTCCTAAATGAAAAAGAGTCCGAGACACCTATTTTTGTCCCAGACTCATTTATCAATCTCTTACATGTATGATGAATAATGAAGTATTCAGTTGTAAATTCTAGCGTATTTGTTCATCGTTTGTAATTTCATATTCACCTGCATCATCGCCATAATATTTATTATATCTGCGTTTATACATTGAATATAAATGTGACACTAACACTTTTAATATAGCGTAGGCTGGAATACCTAAGATGACACCAACAACACCTAAAAGATTACCTGCACTCAATAAGATAAAGATAATTGTGAGTGGGTGAATCTTCAGCGTTTTACCCATAATATTAGGCGATATGAAGTGACCTTCTATAAATTGAACTGCAGTCCATACTATGATTAATTTCAAGAGCATAATTGGAGAAGTAATTAAAGCAATAATGATAGCTGGAGAAATTGCAATTGTAGGCCCTAAATATGGTACAACACTCGTCACAGCAGCTATAGATGCTAAAATTAAACTATAATCTAATCCGATAATACTATAACCAATAAATAGTAAAATACCGATACAAAATGAAACAATAATCTGTCCTTGGATATAAGATCCAACTTGTACACTCATTTTGTCTAATAAATCATGATAATCTTTTCTGAATTTTGGTGGCATTAATTTCGTAGAATATTCTTTGAAATGATGGCCATCTTTTAACATAAAGAATAAGACAAATGGTGTTGTGGCAATGACTACCCCTACATTTACAATAGCTTCAGCAAAGTTTTTCACTTTTGAACCGAAACCATTAAAATAATCAGAAACCATTGATGGTACCTTGTTAGCTAAAGCATCTAATTGTTCTTGTATTTGTCCATAAAAGTTAGAAATCAAGGAATTTCTAGTAAGATTATCAATAAATTGATTCACTTTATCTACATAATGCGGAAAATTATTACCGAAACTTTTAAATTGAGTACCAATGACTGGTATCAATAAATTAATTGCTAACGCGATAACCCCAATAATAACTAGGAATAAAATAATAACGCCCCAAAGACGTGATATATTATAGCGTTCCATCAAATTGACTAATGGATTGAATAAATAGTATAGAATGATGGATACAATAATCGGTGCTACAATCGTATTAAATACAATGATAAATGGTTTAAATATATAGGATACTTGATCAAATATAAATATCGCAATACCAATGAGTATCAGCATGATTAAGGCGAATAATAAATCTTTGCCTCCCATAAATTTCATGAAGCGGGTCTCTGGAAAACTAAGTCTCAATTTTTCTTTTTTATTTTTTGTTTCTTGTCTAACATTGTCTTCATTCGACATATATAACTCACCATACCTTAACTTAATTCTTAAAAATTATAATCATATAATCTACCAGATAAAAAATACTGTACAAAATTATATCATAGAATGCTTTAATCGTCTTAATTACTAATCCTCATCATATCACATTATTAACATTTCACATATCTATTTTTATAACATATATGTACCCTAATTCATACGTCTTAATAATTCTAGTTTAAATATATCCCCAATAATATAAAACCATTGTCATACTCTTTTTCGCATAAAAAAGCCTGAAACATTTATCATCAATGCTTCAGACTTTATTTTATAATATGCTCATGAATTATAATTAGGTGTGTTTTTGCTTTGAGTAACTTTCTTTTTGTCTACATCTGTGGTTTGCGTTGCTTTTTTCTTTGGAATTGGAACAATATAGTTACCATAGGGGATTTTACCTATTAGATAAACAATCAATACAGATACTGCTACTGTTAATATAAATACGCCCATAAATTTACTTTGTGGCACGATATCTTCAATTATAGGCAAACGTTTTACGAATTGAATTGCAACGTAATGCACTAAATAAATTCCCATAGAATAATTACCAATTAAGGTTAAGGTTTTTAAAATGGTGTGATTCTTTTTAACATGTTCATATAAATAATTTAGAAACACAATGAAAAATGGAATATAAATCATATTCGACACAGTAATTGAACTTTGTAAATGATCCAAATCAATACTCAATAGGAAATCGATAAATAATATACCTATAATAGTAGATAATATGGCTTTGTGCTTAAAGATGAGGATTCTAATTTCATTGTAAAATTTAGCATATACAATACCTAACATAAAGAATGATATCCAATTCATAATGAATAATTTATCATTCACAAAACGTTCGACACCACCGCCACCTAATGAAACTGGCCCCATTCTAATCCAAATGATATTAGCGATTGTCGCTAATATATACACTATAATAATAGGCCAACCTTTTTTGATTTTCTGTAATAACGGAAATAAAAAGTAAAACTGAATAACAGTCAAAATAAAATACAAGTGGAAATTTGCTTTTCCATACACAAAGTAATTCAATAATTTCCCATCATCTTCAAGATTATGTAAATAAAAGGCTCTATATAATAAGTAAAATACTGTCCAAATGATATAAGGAATAAATATTTTACTAAAACGTGATTTAACAAAATAATCTAAATTAAACCCTTTATTCACTACTGAGATTGTTAATAAAAACGCACTTATTACAGCAAATATAGGCGTTCCTAACCTTGCTATTTGGTTAACGTAACCTAAGCCATCTGATGTAAATGTCCCTCCTGACAAAGCTATACTATTAACTGTATGTATCGCCACAACTAACATAGCGGCAACAGATCTTATTATCGGTACCTCATCATAATACTTCATACACGTACGTCCCCCTAAATTCAAATCAGACAGAACACCAAGTATAAGATGATTCAATATACTTGTAAATAGAATTTACAATCAAATTATAAATCTTAATAATTACATTACACACAATTAACAAACATTAATCATTTTCTTTTAGTTTTACACCAATTAATATATTATTTTTCATTAATCATCTTTATTTATTCATTTTATAATCGTATAATATAATTACACATATAATACACGACTTAAAATAGGAGCATTTCATTGAAAAAGACAATAGTCATTATATTAATTCTTCTAATCGGTTTAGCTGGTTACAGTTATACCAAAAGTTCAAAAAAGCAAATGACAGATCCACTGATATTTGCTAAAGCTGAGATAGGTAGCACATTTTATTCTAAAAATAATGATACTACTTATAAATCAGTTCAAAAATATACAAATAACCATTCATCTAAAACAGGTATAACATCAACAAATAACAAAACTTTTAGAACAGCATTTTCCTATTTACTAATTGAAAATACAAAGACACATGACCTTTATTTAAGATATTTTGGTGACGTTATAAATGAAACACCAGTACCTATAAAATATACTGGTGATGTAAAAATCATATTAGATAAAAAAACAAAATTAAATATGCCAAAATCAACCACTCTAGTAGATGAGTTAGACTCAGGTACTAAGAAACGTGGCTATGCATTCACTAAATTAGATTCACAAAAACAACCAAAACAAATAGAAATTGTACTAAATAAACCTATAAATACATATGACCAACAATATTATGGCAAAAACATTCATATCAGTCTTCACGCCAGCGCTAACTAATAAATAATTAAATTGTTATATCCTATGACGCCTATCATTTATGGATATGATTCACAAATACAAAAAACAAACCAGATGGCAAATATAGCATCTGGTTTGTTTTTATTATACATTCAATTATCAATCCACTTTATATATGACTTTCTGTTTAACTACTATCTTGTTAAGATTTATGGTTTTCCATAAAGTGGTAGACATGTAGCGTTAAATAGATAACCTCTGCCTCATACACTTTTATTTTCAATTCTTGTTGTAAAAGTCGCATGATTTTCAATGCAATATTAAAACATAATGGATATTGTTCTTTGAGTAGTGCTTCAAAAGCATTGGTTTTCTTTAATGATTCACCATTTCGTAATCGTTTAATTAAGAATTGAATATGTCTTATAAAACGTTGATATTGAATAGTATCCTTATCTATCGTTTGTTTCAAATCATTTTCTAAAATAAAAACACTCTTATTAATCAGTTCGTTGATTAAATCCATCTCACGCATGGACAATGATTCAGTATTCGAAGCAATATGTAATGCAATAAAACCAATTTCATCTTCAGGAAAGTGAACCTCCAATACGTGATTTAAACGTTCAATTACTTTTTCAGCTATTTTGTATTCTTTGCTATACAACTGTTTAGTTTCTACAATAAAAGGATTATTAATCAACTGATTTTGCTTCAACCGCTTATAAGCAAAAATAATATGATCGGTTAATGAAATGACTAATTTTTGGTTATCTACCTTCATTTCCGAATTCGTAATAATATTAACTGCTTCTATCACTGCTTGAATTAAAGTATCATTTGCTAGCTCCATTAATGTTTTATAATGGTCTTGCTGTGATTTTTGATCCAATATGTATATTTTTTCTATCGTTTGATTCTCTTGTAAAATCATGCCACTTTTTTTATTAAACCCAATGCCTTTTGCAATTAATACATATTCCGCTTGTGCTTTTGTACAAATAATCACATTATTATTGAGAACCTTAGTTATTAAGAAATCATTCACATCAATCATCCTTATCTTTATCTTACTCAATATTATATAGTGACTAATTATAAAATGAAAGAATTATTCTATTCTAATTAATAAATATGCCTTACGAGTTGATTAAAAAAACAAAAAACGCCTCTAAGATGTCACTTTATCGTGACAATCTTAAAAGACGCTTTAAGCTTTGATATTTATGAACTAATTATCAATTTGATTATTTTTTCATGCCCCAACTTTCAATACCAAATAAATTGATTTCTAATTCTTCTGGTTTGAAAACTGGTTTTTTGCCAGCTTTACGTTGATGTTGGTAATCGTTCATAACAGCAAATGCAATGTTTGAAAGACCTATGATTGCTACTAAGTTGACAATCGCCATCAATCCCATAAATACATCTGCAGTACTCCAAACAGTTTCTGTCTTAATTACTGCACCAACAAACACTAATACGACAACTAAACATCTAAAGATAAATAATATTGTTCTATTTTTTGATAAGAACTCAATATTAGATTGGCCGTAGTAATAATTACCAACTACTGAAGAAAATGCAAAGAGTGTAATGGCAATCGTTAAGAATATACCACCAGCACTACCAAGATGCTCATTTAAAGCTGATTGCGTTACGGCAACACCTTGTGATGCATTTTCACCAAACTCTAAACCGCTATAAAGCAATATCATAATAGCCGTTGCTGTACAAACTAGCATCGTGTCAAAGAATACACCGAGTGCTTGAATTAAACCTTGTTTAACAGGGTGTGGTGGTGCTGCTGTCGCTGCTGCGTTAGGCGCAGAACCCATACCAGCTTCATTAGAAAATAGACCACGTTTTACACCTTGTAGTATGGCAGCACCAACTGCACCACCTGTTACTTGTTCAAATCCAAATGCACTTTTAATAATTGTAGAAATCATTGGAATAATTTGATCATAGTTCATGATAAGAATCACTAGAACTAAACCGATATAAATAATAGCCATAACAGGTACAATAACTGAAGATAAATTGGCGATACTACGTACACCACCAAATATAATGATAGCAGTAAGTACCGCTAAAATAATGCCTGTTATTATAGGATCTACATTATATTGTGTTTTCAATGATTCAGCAATTGTATTAGATTGAACTGTATTAAATACAAAAGCAAAAGTAACCGTAATTAATACAGCAAACACGATACCTAACCATTTTTGATTTAAACCTTTAGTTATGTAATAAGCTGGTCCACCACGGTAACCGCCTTCTTCATCAGGCACTTTGTATACTTGTGCTAAAGTTGCTTCAATAAACGCACTCGCTGCACCTATAAATGCAATAACCCACATCCAAAAGACTGCACCAGGACCACCAAGTACTATAGCTGTAGCAACACCCGCTATATTACCAGTACCAACCCTAGAACCAGCACTTATCGCAAATGCTTGGAATGGAGAAATACCTTTTTTACCGTTATCTAATGTTTCAGGTTTTTCACCAATAGCACGAAACATTTCTGGAATCCATCTTAATTGCACAAATTTAGAGCCGATAGTAAAGAATATACCCGCTGTTATTAAAAGTCCAATTAGATATTGTGACCAGATTAAATCATTCCCGACTTGAACAAAAGCTTTGAACCAATCTGGAATTAAACTATCAAAATCTTTCAATTTAATCCCTCTCATCTATGTAATATTTAATTTCAAATTAGAGCAAGAGATTTATAGACAGTCTTATAAGGAATTGTAACATTTCATTACATGCCACTTATAAAATGATGAAAAAGTACGCCCTAGTCATACGCCTAATACGATACTTTTCACACTGCTATAAACCTCTTTTTTAATAATTTATTGCACCTAACTGGTATTTTATCACCATATAGCTGTATTTACTAATAATTTTTAAAAAATTACCCCTAATTAACTTCTAAGTCAATAATTTCACCAAATTCACTTGTATCTACAATAAAGCTGCCATTTGTATATTGTTCAGACAAATGAATATCTTTAATGGCGCCAGATTCTTGTTGTTTATCAGAATAAATCGTGTAAGTCGTGTGCTCAGGTTGAATTACGTCAGCCGCTACAATACGATGCGGTGATTTTTTCAATTCTTTCAGTAATGTAATTCCACGTTGTGCACGTTTGGCTGTTTGTAGTACTTTGAAACCAATACGTTTTAGTGATCCTCGTTGTGTTGCCATTAAAATTGAGTTGTTTGCACTAATGACCTGTGTTAACACGGCGAAGTCTTCATCTTTTAGATTAATTGATTTAACGCCAGCTGCTCTCAATCCTGTATCAGAGAGTTCATCACTACTATAGGTTAATGACATACCTTTGTTTGTAATAACAGTAATTAATCGAGTAGAGTCTATGCGCATGACATTAATAATTTCGTCATCATCTTTCACTTTCATTGCAACGAGAGGTTTATTGAATCGTGATGTTTTAAACATAGAAACATTACTGCGTTTAATCATTCCATGACGCGTAGCTAAAATATAAAATGCGTCTGGTTTAAAATCACTTTCACAATACGCATCGATGATAAATTCACCTTCATCAAGTGGCACAATTTGAGAAACATGTTGACCTAATTCTTTCCATTTAATTTCAGCTAATTTATGTACTGGAATAAATAGATAACGCCCTTTATTAGTAAAGACCAATGCAGTATCAAGTGTATTGACTTCTTGATGTTTCATAAGTACATCACCGTCTTTTACACCAATTTCATTTACGCCACTGGCATTATAACTACGTAATGAAGTGCGTTTTATATAACCGTGTTTTGTAACACTCATAATAACCGTTTCACTAGGAATCATAACTTCTTTATCAATTTTAATTTCAGAAATCTCTGCTTCTATTGAAGACAAACGCCCTTGTTTAAAACGATTGCGAATTTCTGTTAATTCTTCTTTTATTACATTTAAAAGTGCACTATGATCATCTAAAATATTTTTTAAACGTCCAATTAGTGATTTTAATTCATCGTGCTCTTCTTGTAGTTGCACAATATCTGTGTTCGTTAAACGATATAATTGTAGTGTTACGATCGCTTCGGCCTGTGCCTCTGTAAAATCAAATTCAGCGACTAAGTTGTCTTTAGCATCTTTTTTATTCTTAGAAGCTCTAATTAACTTGATAACTTCATCTAAAATAGATAATGCTTTCATAAGACCTTCAACAATATGCATTCTGCTTTCAGCATGATCTAATTCATAACGTGTACGTTTAGTCACAACATCAATTTGATGATTTAAATAACTATCAATAAATTGACGAATCCCCATTAATACTGGTCTACCTTCACTAATAGCAACCATATTAAAGTTATAAGCAACTTGTAAATCTGTATTTTTGTATAAGTAATTTAATACAGCTTCACTATTTACGTCCTTTTTCAATTCAATGGCAATACGTAATCCAGTACGGTCTGTCTCATCTCTTACCTCAACAATACCATCCACTTTTTTATCAGCACGTAATTCATCCATCTTTTTAACAAGTGAACTCTTATTCACTTCATATGGGACTTCAGTAACAATTAATTGCTTTCTGCCATTTCTTAATTCTTCATCTTCGACTTTTGAACGAACAATAATTTTACCTTTACCAGTTTCATAAGCTTTTTTTATACCATCTATACCTTGTATAATGCCACCTGTTGGGAAATCTGGTCCTTTAACATACTTCATCAACTGAGCTACTGTGATATCAGGATTATCGATAAATTTAAGTGTAGCCTGAATCACCTCACCCAAATTATGTGGTGGAATATCTGTTGCATAACCAGCAGAAATACCCGTACTTCCGTTAATTAATAAATTAGGTAACCTTGCTGGTAATACCATCGGTTCCAAAGTAGTATCATCATAGTTTGGCATGAATGGTACTGTTTCTTTATTAATATCTCTTAAAAGTTCTTCAGAAATACGACTTAACTTAGCTTCTGTATAACGCATTGCTGCAGCCGGGTCATTGTCGATACTACCGTTATTCCCTTGCATTTCTATGAGCACATGACGCAGCTTCCATCCCTGACTGAGTCTTACCATAGCATCATACACAGATGAGTCGCCATGAGGGTGATACTGTCCAATTACGTCACCGACTGTTTTAGCACTTTTACGGAAATTTTTATCATATGTGTTACCACTAGAATACATAGCATACAAAATACGTCTTTGAACAGGTTTGAGCCCATCACGAACGTCTGGCAATGCACGCTCTTGAATGATGTATTTACTATATCTACCAAAACGATCGCCAATAACATCTTCTAGCGATAAATCTTGAATTATTTCACTCAATTGATTTCCTCCTCATTAGGATGTTCCTGTTCTAAAATTTGGATTTCATTATTGTCTAATATACTTTGTTCTTCTTGTAATCCAAATTCAACATGGTTTTCTATCCATTCACGTCTAGGCGCAACTTTGTCACCCATTAATGTTGTTACACGTTTAGAAGAACGTAATTCATCTTCAACTTGAACTCTGATGAGTGTTCTTGTATCTGGGTTCATTGTCGTTTCCCATAATTGATCAGCGTTCATTTCACCTAAACCTTTATAACGTTGTAATGAGAAACCTTTGCCTAATTTTTTTTGTAATTTTTCTAATTCTTCATCAGTCCATGCGTATTCGATTTTTCTTGAGGGGCCTTTCCCTTTTTCTAATTTATAGAGGGGGGGTAAGGCAATAAATACCCTTCCAGCTTCTACAAGTGATTTCATATATTTAAAGAAAAATGTTAATAACAGTACTTGTATATGTGCACCATCCGTATCCGCATCAGTCATAATAATTATTCTGTTATAATTACTATCTTCAATTTTAAATTCATTTCCAACACCAGCACCAATAGTATGAATAATCGTATTAATTTCTTCATTTTTAAATATGTCATCTAGACGTGCTTTTTCTGTGTTAATGACTTTACCTCTTAAAGGCAGAATAGCCTGGTATTTACGATCTCTACCTAATTTTGCTGAACCACCTGCTGAGTCACCCTCAACAAGATAAAGTTCTTTCTTCTCAGTATTTTTACTTTGAGCTGGCGTTAATTTACCTGAAAGTAAAGTATCTTTACGTTTATTTTTCTTACCGGAACGTGCATCTTCACGAGCTTTACGCGCAGCTTCTCTAGCTTGTTGTGCTTTCAGCGCTTTTTTAACAAGTGATTTTGATAACTGACCTTTTTCTTCTAAATAATATGGAAGTTTGTCTGCTACTACAGAATCCACTGCACTTCTAGCTTCTGGTGTACCCAATTTAGACTTTGTTTGTCCTTCAAATTGAAGTAACTCTTCCGGAATACGGATGGAAATAATAGCTGTTAACCCTTCTCTAATATCATTTCCATCTAAATTTTTATCTTTTTCTTTTAGTTCATTAATACGGCGTGCATAATCATTAAATACACGTGTCATTGCAGATTTGAAGCCAACTTCATGTGTACCCCCGTCTTTTGTACGCACATTATTAACGAAGCTCAAAATACCTTCTGAATATTGATCATTGTATTGGAATGCAACTTCAACTTCGATATTATTAGCTTCCCCAGAAAAGTCGGCTACATCATGTAAAACTTCTTTTCCTTCATTAACATAAGCAACGAATTCTTTAATACCATCTTCATAGTGAAAAACATCTTCACGTTCTTTTCCAGCTCTTAAGTCTTTCAATGTTATTTTAAGACGCTTAAGTAAAAAAGCTGACTCCTGAAGTCGCTCACTTAAAACATCATAATTAAAAGATGTTGCTGATTTAAATATCTCTGGATCTGGTTTAAATGTCACCTTAGTTCCAGTCTTTTTAGTCTTCCCGTGTTTAACCAAACCAGTTGTTGGTTTACCACCTTGTGCAAAACTTTGAGTATAGATATTGCCATCTCTGTATATTTCTACTTCTAACCATTCACTTAATGCATTAACAACGGATGCACCAACACCATGTAATCCACCTGATGTTTTATATCCGCCTTGTCCAAATTTTCCACCAGCATGAAGTATTGTGAAAATGACTTGTACTGTAGGTTTTCCAGATGTATGTATACCTGTTGGCATCCCACGACCATTATCTTCAATTGTAATGCTTTCATCTTTATTAATTGTAACTTGGATTTCGCTACCAAAACCATTTAATACTTCATCGACGGAATTATCGACAACTTCATATACTAGATGATGTAATCCACGTTTATCGGTAGAACCAATATACATCCCAGGTCTTTTTCTTACGGCCTCTAATCCCTCAAGTACCTGAATGGAATCATCCGAATAATTATTTTTCTTATTCATTGCCAATCGTTTCGCCCTCCTACAAACGTACGTTCGTTTTTAAAACTATACATTAGTTATTCTTATATAAATCTTGATAAATTGCAAGTGTCAAATCAATTTTCAGTAGATAAATGCTTTTCATTTGAAATTTTTATTCGTATTATGATGCTCTTATGTGGTAAAATAATTTTAATGTCATTAAAGGATGTGGATTATATATGATGATTGTAATCATGTTAATACTAAGTTACCTTATCGGTGCTTTCCCAAGTGGCTATGTAATAGGTAAACTATTTTTCAAAAAAGATATCCGTCAATTCGGAAGTGGTAACACTGGGGCAACAAACAGCTTTAGAGTATTAGGAAAACCTGCTGGATTTCTTGTAACTTTCCTAGACATATTTAAAGGGTTCATTGTAGTGTTCTTTCCACTATGGTTACCTGTCCAAGCTGAAGGCCCAATAACTACATTTTTCACAAATGGACTTATTGTTGGTGCTTTTGCAATTTTAGGCCATGTGTATCCAGTTTATCTTGGATTCAAAGGCGGAAAAGCCGTTGCAACAAGTGCTGGTGTCATACTAGGTGTCAATCCTGTCTTATTATTAATATTAGCAGCAATTTTCTTTGGAATATTATATTTAACAAAATATGTATCGTTATCAAGTATCATTGCATCTATTTGTTGCGTCATTGGTGCATTATTAATTCGAGACTATATCCTATTTATTGTTAGTATTGGTGTCGGTGTATTGCTCATTATTAGACATCGAACTAATATTGTAAGGATATTTAAGGGTGAAGAACCTAAAATTAAATGGATGTAACTATTACAATAGTCTTTCTACAAAATAATATGTTGTAAACAAAATTTGAGCTGGGGCGTTAATGCCTCCAGCTTTTTTATATCACATATTGAATCGTAAGATTTAAACACAGCTTTATGATCATTAATTCTATTATACTACTTATATGTATCATTATCATGCGTTATATATATTTCTCCGCATTGTAGAATGATTTGACATAACTAATTGAAAAATTATGTTATACTACTTTTAATATTACTGAAAGTGGGTAATATATAAAAATACTAATTCAATTTAGTTGCCAATAGTCATAAGTTAAGTACTTGTGAACCGAAAGGAGACTTTTATTATGGAAATAGAACTTTCAAATAATGCCGTGTCTTGGTTTAAAGAAGAACTTGAATTACCTGAAGGTGACAAAGTCTTACAATTCTTTGTACGTTATGGTGGCGAATTCCAATTAAAACAAGGATTCAGTCCTGCATTTAGCGTTGACAAAAAAGAGGATGTTGAAATTGGTTATGAAAATCATTACGACGGTTTAGATGTCGTAATTGCTGAAAAAGATTTATGGTATTTTGAAGACCATAATTTATTTATTGACGTAAATGATGGCATTGATGAAATTTCATATGCTACAAAATAACCTATATAATAAAAAGCGCCTGACTCAAGTGTCAGACGCTTTTTATTATATATAGATATAGATATTAACCACTTCGTTTTATAAGCCGTTTATGACCTCTAAGCACTCTCCAGCCTTGTTTCTTTTATCAACTTCACTATAAGTTGCATGCCACTCAGGGAAATATTTATCTAATCTAATTGGTTTGAAATCTTCTTTTTTTATACAAGTCAATGCCGTTGAACCTGTTGTTGCAAGTTCCCCTGCTTCATTATAGATTTCATATTTATATATGGATCGCAAACGTGAATATCTTTCAACCCATGTTTTTATTGTTACTTTTTCCGGATAAAAGATCGATTTAATATACTTGATATCTAAATCGATTACTGGCGAAATAATACCACTATCTTCCATATCCTTATAACTAAAACCTAGTTTAGAAATATAATCTGTTCTTGCTACTTCAAACCACGTAGGATAATTACCATGATAGATTACACCCATTTGATCAGTTTCTGAATAACGTGCTTCAATTTGTGTCATACTGTAAATCATTTTTGCATCCTCTTTTCAATATTTCTACTGATACATATCATACCTTAAATATTAACATAAAAAAGATGGACTAGCATATGGCCAGTCCATCAGTAAACTTATTATACAGGTTTGTTTTTTTATTGTTGTCCAGCTAGTTTATTTCTTAATACAAGTTGTAAGATACCACCATGACGATAGTAATCCATTTCTACATTTGAGTCGAAACGAGCAATAGCTTTAAATTCAATTACCTCACCATTGTCTTTTTTAGCTTGGACTTTAACTAAGTCGTGTGGCTTAACATTTTCATCAATGTCTACAGAGATAACTTCAGTACCATCGATACCTAAACTATCAGCTGATTCGCCCTCTTGGAATTGTAGCGGCAATACGCCCATCATTACTAAGTTTGAACGGTGAATACGTTCGTAACTCTGCGCAATAACTGTTTTAACGCCTAATAAGTTTGTACCTTTGGCTGCCCAGTCACGTGAAGAACCCATACCGTAGTCGTTACCTGCTAATACAACTAATCCAGTACCGTTTTCCTTATATTTCATAGCTGCATCAAATATAGACATTTGTTCACCTGTAGGCCAGTAAGTAGTATAGCCACCTTCAGTACCAGGTGCAAGTTGGTTTTTAATACGAATATTCGCAAATGTACCACGCACCATAACTTCATGGTTACCACGACGAGAACCATATGAGTTAAATTGACGAATTGGCACGCCATGTTCAATTAAATATTTACCTGCTGGTGTATCTTTACCAATCGCACCTGCTGGAGAAATATGGTCTGTCGTTACAGAATCACCAAATTTACCCATTACTCGTAAATTATTTAATGAATCAATTGTTCCTGGTTCTTTAGATAAACCTTGGAAAAATGAAGGATTTTGGATATAAGTTGATTCTGGATCAAAATCATATAAAGGTTGATCTGTTACATCAATTTCATTCCACATTTCGTTATTGTTATATACAGTTTCGTACTCTTCTTTAAATAAATCTGGTGTAACAACAGTATCAACTGTGTCTGAAACTTCTTTGATTGATGGCCAAATATCTTTTAGATATACATCTTCGCCATCTTTACCTTTACCAAGTGGTTCATTTTGTAAGTCAATATCTACTGTACCAGCTAAAGCATAAGCAACCACTAATTGTGGTGATGCTAAATAGTTAGCTTTAACTAATGGATGAATACGACCTTCAAAGTTACGGTTACCTGATAAAACAGAAGTAACAAGTAAATCTTCTTCAGCAATCGCTTTTTCAATTTCTTCTAATAATGGACCAGAGTTACCGATACATGTTGTACAACCATAACCAACAAGGTTGAATCCTAAGTCATCAAGATATTCATTTAAACCAGAATCTCTTAAATAACCAGTAACAACTTTTGAACCTGGAGCTAATGATGTTTTAACATATTCAGGTACTTTAAGACCTTTTTCAACTGCTTTTTTAGCAACAAGTCCAGCACCTAACATAACATATGGGTTAGACGTATTCGTACATGAAGTAATCGCAGCGATCGCTAAATCACCCGTCTTCATAGTTGTTGAAGTGCCATCTTTAAATTCAATTGTTGCAGTTTTATCAAATTCACTCTTATCAAAACCATGACCTTGGTTACCCGCTGGTGCAGTTACTGATTTTTCGAATTCTTTTTTCATGTCACTCAAGAAGATTAAATCTTGTGGACGTTTAGGACCTGATAATGAAGCTTCAACAGTAGCTAAATCAAGTTCTACAACATCTGTGTACTCAGGATCTTCTTTTTCTACAGTAAAGAACATGCTATTTTCTTCTAAATATGTTTTAACTAAGTCAATTTGTTCTTCAGAACGACCTGTTAAACGCATATATTTTAATGCTTCTTCATCTACTGGGAAGAAACCACAAGTAGCACCGTATTCAGGAGCCATATTAGCAATTGTTGCACGGTCAGCTAATGGTAAATGTTGTACACCTGGACCGAAGAACTCAACAAATTTGCCTACAACGCCTTTTTTACGTAACTCTTGTGTTACACGTAATGCTAAGTCCGTTGCAGTAGCACCTTGTGGTAAAGCATTTGATAGTCTAACACCAATAACTTCAGGAATTGGGAAGTATGAAGGTTGACCTAACATACCAGCTTCGGCTTCAATACCACCGACACCCCAACCTAATACGCCAAGACCGTTAATCATTGTCGTATGTGAATCGGTACCAACTAATGTATCTGGGAATGCAACAGTTTCACCATCAACTTCACGTGCATGCACAACGTTAGCTAGGTATTCTAAGTTAACTTGGTGTACGATACCCGTTGCTGGTGGAACAGCACTATAATTATTAAATGCTTTAGTTGCCCAATTTAAGAACTGGTAACGTTCATAGTTTCTTTCAAACTCTAATTTCATATTTCGTTCTAGTGCTTCTGGATTAGCATAGCTATCTACTTGTACTGAGTGGTCGATAACTAAATCAACAGGCACTTCTGGATTGATCTTATTTAAGTCGCCACCTACATCATTCATGGCTTTACGTAATGAAGCTAAGTCTACGACAGCAGGTACACCTGTGAAATCTTGTAGAATTACACGTGAAGGTTTGAAAGGCACTTCTCCTTTTGCACCTTCAGTAAAATCAGATAACGCTTTGATGTGTTCATCTGTAATTACAAAACCATCTTCTTGTCTTAAAACAGATTCTAGTAATACTCTAATTGAATATGGCAGTTTCGCTACTTTAGTTAAACCTTGTTCTTCTAAAGTGTTTAAATCATAATACGTGTATGATTTCCCATTTAAGTCAAACGATTTTTTCGCTTGCTGTTTAATATTAGAAGCCATATAAATCCCCCTTGAATTTTTTTAATATATGCCGTTAGTTAAATTGTATAATTATATGTAGTTTAAAACAACTAGATAGAGCCAGAAACATGGCTAAATTAGATTTGATTTTTCAATCAGTATACATAAGCAAAACTTATTGCTAAATGCAGGTGTAATAAGTTATTATTATCAATTGAGAATCATTATCAGCTAATTTCATTATCCTACAAAAAAACTGAGAACCCAATTGGATTCTCAGTTTTTGACTATTAATCAATATTATTTTTCTGCTTTTTCTGCATCTCTTAATGGTGTACGTTTTTCAATAATATCATCTTCATAATCTTCTTGTTGATGTTGTACATAATCTTGCAATCTATGTTTATTTGGTGTCAAAGTAAGTCCTAAGAACTTACGCTCTTGGTTCGCATCTTTGTAGAATGAAATCATCATCATGATCACTACAAAGGAGAACGGTAAGGCACTTATAATGGCGGCACTTTGAATCGCATTCAATGCTTCAGCACCATTACCTCCACCAGCAAATAATAATACGAATGCAATTAATGATTGTGCGATACCCCATGTAACTTTAATCATAATAGAAGGCTCTAATGAACCATTTGTCGTTTGCATACCTAATACAAATGTTGCTGAGTCAGCAGAGGTAATAAAGAATGATGCGATTAATACTAATGCAATAATAGATAGTATAATACCTAGTGGAATTTCATTGAACACACCAAAGAGTTGTGTTTCAGCAGTCATATCGAATAATTCTGGATTTTTCTTACCAGTTTCAATACCTAATACACCAAATACACTAAACCAAACGAAACTTACAAGCGCTGGTACTAGCAGTACGCCTCCTATAAATTCACGTATAGAACGTCCTTTTGATACACGTGCAATGAATATACCTACGAATGGGCTCCAACTTAACCACCAACCCCAATAGTAAAGTGTCCAACTAGACATCCATTCACGTTTTTGAGGGTTTAAAGCTGCAGTGTCAAACGTATTTAATAAGAATGAGTTCAACAAACTACCTGTAGAACTTGTCATCATATTTAAAATCAATACTGTCGGTCCAATGATTAAAACAGCAATCATTAAAATTGCACCTAAACTAATATTTAAATTACTTAAATATTGGATGCCTTTACTTAAACCAGACCAAGCACTCATAATAAATAGAATAGTTACAACTACAATAATAATTGCTTGTACCCAAACATTATTTGGTATGCCAAATAAATAGTGAAGCCCACCATTGATTTGCAATGCGCCCATACCTAGTGATACGGCAACACCTACTACTGTAGCGAATACAGCAAGCACATCAATGATTGTCCCAATTGGGCCTTCAACTTTATTTCCTAAGATAGGACGTAATGTTCTAGAAATTAATCCAGGTTCGCCTTTTCTAAATTGGGCATAAGCGAGCGCTAATGCAACTACGCCATAAATTGCCCATGCATGGAATCCCCAATGGAAAAATGTTGAACGTAAGGCCTCGGTATAAGCTGCTGCAGTTTTCGGATCCGCATTTGGCGGCGCTGCAAAGTCAGCCATTGGTTCTGCTGCACCATAGAATACAAGCCCAATACCCATACCAGCACTGAACAACATAGCAAACCATGAAATTGTATTAAATTCAGGTTTGTCGTTCGGTTTACCTAACTTCAATTTACCAATCGGGCTAAAGATTAGGAAAATACAGAAGAATACAATAAACGTTGTAAGAATTAAGTAATACCATCCTAGTTTATCTGTAATCCATAGTTTAATTGTATTCGTAACATGATCAAATTGTTCCGGTAACACTGCGCCGATAATAACAACAATCGCTACGATAATTGCACTATAGATAAAAACTGGAGATATCTTCTTACCATTAGGTTGGTTACTAGAAGAATTCATAATTAATTACTCCCTTTCTTATCATATTAAATTTTCGAATCTAAAATAGAATGATTAGAATTTCTAAACACTACTATTTTATGTAATAGCCACGTATTACAATAACAAAACAATGAGTTAATATCAAATTTCATTAAATAAACTATTTTCTAAACTTTACATATAATGTATAATAAACTTTAAATTTAATTAAGAGGAGTTAATTATATGTTAAAGGAATTCAAAGAGTTTGCACTTAAAGGTAATGTTTTAGATTTAGCAGTTGCTGTAGTTATGGGCGCAGCATTTAATAAAATTGTTACTGCTTTAGTTTCATACATTATCATGCCATTAATTGGTTTAATTTTCGGTACTGTTGACTTTGCTGAAAGCTGGTCATTTATGGGTATTAAATATGGTATGTTCGTTCAATCAATTATTGATTTCATCATCATTGCATTCGCTTTATTCCTTTTCGTTAAAATTGCTAATACGTTAATGAAGAAAGAAGAGGAAGAAGAAATCGAAGAAAACACTGTATTATTAACGGAAATCCGCGACTTATTACGTGAAAAAAATTAATTCGATTTAATTAGTATAAAGCGAAAAAAATTAAGCTTTTTTAAAATTTTCATAGTTCGCTCTAGTTTAAATCAAAAAAGCCAAGACATTTCAAAATGTCTTGGCTTTTTTCTTATTTAAATATATTTTTTTATACTCTATTGTTTTTTAAAATGCGTTGTACTTTGATATTGTTCTGTGGTTACTTCCAATATAAGCGGTATTCTTTGCTTGAGTTCACTTACGTGAGAAATAATCCCAACCATGCGACCCGTTGATTTTAAACTTAGCAATGTATCTAGTGCAGTTTCTAGTGTTTCCTGATCTAAAGTACCAAATCCTTCATCTACAAACATTGAATCAAGTGAAATCCCACCTGATTCTTGTTGCACAATTTCACTTAATCCCAATGCTAATGCTAATGATGCCTGAAATGTTTCTCCACCAGATAACGATGTAATGTGGCGTGATTGATTTGAATGTGCATCGAACACATCTATTTCTAGTCCACTATAGCCTTGAGATATTTGAGCTCGTCTCGTTAATTGGTATCTCTGTCCCGTCATAATTGCTAAGCGCTGATTAGCTTGAGTAAGAATACGCTCCAAGTAATATATTAATACATAATTTTCCAACGTTAATTTTTGTTCATTTTTCCCTGCTAAAATTTCTGCTAATTGAAATACTTCTTGTTGAGATTGCAATTCACTATTTAACTCATCTATAATTTTATTTATTTCAGTTATTTTTTTAGAATTAAACTCCATTTTATAGTCATGTTGACTTAATTCAGTTGAAGCTGTTTCATATGCTTGTTGCATTTCTTCAAATCGTTCTTTTAGTTGTTGTGTATCATCTAGCTTCTTATTATTTGTTTCAGCTTTTAGTTGCGCTATATATAATTCGTAAGATTGTTTCTCTTTTTTGAAAGTTTCAATTTCTTTTTCTAAATTTTGCTTTTCTGATGCTTGTGCTGTTACTTTTTCAACTTGTTCTAATGATGTAAAACCAATACGTTGCATTTCCTCATTGATTTTCATATCAGTCTCATTGATTTCAGTTTCTATTTCAGCAAGGTTATTTTTTAAATAAGTTACACTATTTTTTTCTATTGCTAAAGTACTCTTATAATTTTGTATTTTTTGTTCAATTTCATTTAGCGTTTGATCAAATTGGCGTATTTGATTATAAGCATCTTCAAATTTTGTTAAAAATTCATCAACCCGTTTATAACCTGTTGTATTTTCAAAATCGTTTATCGCAGTTTCATTTTCTTTTAATATGTGTTCTTTTTTTTGAATATTCATCTGTAAATCGTGTGAACTTTTTTCATATTGTTGTAATTGGTCTTTTAATTTTTCTATTTCATTATTTTCTTCATCTATTTTTTTCTTTTCTTGATATTTCTTCTCAACTTCATCTTCTATAGCTTCATAATTTATATTTTCCAATGAAGCTATAGTATATTTTGATAATTGCTCCTCAATGTGTGACAATTCACTTTCACATTTAATAATATCTCCTTTTACAGTAGCTATTTTTTCTTCTAATAGCGTGAGCTGTTGATGTCTTTCCATTATTTCATCAAAATCCACGTGACTCGATAATGTATGAATTTCATTACCACAGATTGGGCAAGTTTCACCAGTATGTAGAGCTGCTTGTACTGTTGCAATTACATCTTGTTTGTTGTTTAAATCTAATTTAGATTTATCAATATTATTATATTCCTCATTGAGTTGCACACGCTTTTGACTTAAATCTTTAAGATTACGTTGCTTTTGCATTTTTCTTTTCTGTAATGCATCATACTCAATTTTATCTTTTTCATTTTGCTTCAATTGTTTAATATCATTATTAAGGTTGTATATTGCTTCCGTAATTTGTTCTATCTTTCGATAATCAGGCTGACGTTGATTTAATTTAGCTGTAGTATCTTTGATTTCCTCATTTTTTTGAGTCAAATACGCTTCTAAATCTGTAAATGCTGTTTTCGTGAACTGATAATTGTTGTAGGCATCTTTATATTTATTTGCTTTTTCAAAAAACAATTGCGTCTGTTCAATAAAACGCCTTAGTTCCTCAATATCATCTTGCTTCTCTTTAAGGTTATCCGCTTCAAGGTTACTTTGTTTTATCTTATCCTCCAAATCAAAGATACTTTTAGATTTTTCTTCAATACTTTGCGCTACTTTACCTTTTTTGGAAATTGTATTTTCTTTTACTTCTAATAAATTCGTAATGGGTCTTACTTCGTTGATTTCTGTTACACGCTTAACTTTTTCTTGGATTTCGTGTTCATTAACTAATAATGCTTCATATTTTTGTTGATTTTCATTGAGCTTATTTAAAGCATCCTCTAATTTAATATTATTATTTAAAGCATTTTCTGTACTGTTGACTTTATTTTTTAATATTTCTTTTTTCTGTTCAAAGTCATCTCGTATTATTTGTGCTTTCATTTTAAAATCTGGTAATACCTTAATGATATTGTTCGTTTGTCTAGCACTTATTACTTTATGCTCGCATAATGTTTCATCATCAAAAGTTTCCAATTCTTTCCAATGATTTTCTAAATCGTTGTACCTTTTTTCTATTTGCTCTCTTACTTCTTTTACATCATCAGATAATTTTTTTTGAATTTCTTCAAATCTCTGACTGTTAAACAGTGTTCTTAATATATCTTGTTTTTCCACACTTTTCGAGAGTAAAAATCGTTTAAATTCACCCTGTGGTAATATAAACAGTTGTCGAAATTGTTCAGCATTCACACCTAGTAGCGCTTTGATAAATTGATTACCACTATTAATTTTACTTTCTCTAAGTGCATAATCATCTTGTTCATATTGATAAACTGCTAGTTGCCCTAGTGTTTTATTTTTATTACCTTCCTTTATAAATGCACCTTGTCTTTGAATTTTAAAATATTGATTTCTTAATTTAAATTCAAATTCGACAACCATTGGTTTTTTACTTTCAGCAAAATGACTCCTTAAATCGCTTTCTTTTCTATCTTTTGTGGAAGCTTCACCAAATAATGCAAACACAATAGCATCAAATATCATCGTCTTGCCTGAACCAGTTTTTCCACTGATTAAAAAGAGTTGGTTATTTTCTACATTATTAAAATCAATTGTTTCATTTAAAAAGGGACCGAAATTAGTTAAATTCAGTTTAATGGGTCTCATTTATTTAGAACCCTCCTCAAGTAATGCTGTCATAATTTTTTCTATTTTTTTACTTTGATTCGTAGTTAAATGTTCATCCGTTATACTATTATAAAAATTATCAATTATTGTTTCATCATCTAATTTTTGAATTTCAATATTTTCATGGTGTATAGATGTATTAAAATCAAACGTCTGATTGGTTAACGCTAAAGTATTAGGATAAATTTGCTTCAAATGCATCATAGGATCACTCACATGTGACATATGCTTTAATTTAAAATGTAAATAATTTTCTTTATGTTTTACTTCTAACTTTTCTTGTATTGCATCTTCATAATTACCTTCAATCACTTCTAATTGTCTTAGAGGCTTTAATGGTATAAATTTGTCTGTTATTTTTTGATTTTTAATTTCTACTATTTTATAACCTTTTGGTTGTTTCGTTTCTGAAAATGAATATTGTAACAATGAACCACTGTAATTTATAAAATTAGATTCAATACTGAAAGGATGATGTAAATGTCCAAGCATAACTCTATCAAACTGATTAAATAGATTCTCATCAACTGACTCAACTGTACCTATAGTCAACGGCCTTTCAGATTCAGAGCGAATTCCACCTTGTACTGTTAAATGACCAACAAAAATATTCACTTTATTCTCATCTATGACTTCATGCATATATACCAACACTCTGTTTAAAGCCTGTTGGTGTGTTTCTATAGCTTTGTCATCAAAGAAATATTGCATTTCATTTATAGTGGCAAAAGGCATTGTGTAAAAATCAACGTTCCCAATCGTTACTGGTTTATTCATATCATTAAGGTCAGTACGTATGTACATATGTGATTTTTCAAACCATTTTGAGCCATAATTTAATCTTTCCTTACTATCATGGTTACCATTAATCATAATTAAAGGAATACTCATTTCTAAATTTAATATATCAATTGTCTGTTCAAGTAATTGAATCGCATCTTTATTTGGATAACTTGTGTCATATAGATCACCCGCAATGACAATAACGTCGGGTTGTTCTAATTTCATTGCCTCAATAAATTTATCTAGTATATACGCTTGGTCTTCTAGTAACGACTTCCCATTTAATATTCGCCCTAAATGCCAATCCGCAGTATGTATGATTTTCATTATATCGCCCTCTCTTAGAACGTTTGTTCGTATTAATAGTTTATTATATTTTTCATAACGCTTCAAGTATATTAAAAGAGCCGTTTACCTTTATAGATAAACGGCAATAATTTATTGAATTAAATTACTTTTAACTTTTTTGAATTTATATAACATTGCTATTCTCCAAGGTACAATCATGCAAAATGCTAATAAGAAAAACATACCTGCAATTTCCCCTGGATCAATTTGGTTACTTATAAATATTTTGATTACTGTACGAATTAACAACAATGATATAAGAATAATTGGAAACGCTTTTGAACGTTTCATGTAAATTTCACTACCCTGTGTTTCGAATCTAGATGTCCAAATTAATATGGTAGAAAATAATAACCCCATAATGATACATTCTAAAATCTCAGTTCCAGTTAATCTAAAATAAGGTACCACGTACATCAATGCACCTGTTGCCATAAAAAATGGAGGTAGTATAATTTTCTTTTCATTTACGGGAAATTGTTGTGCTTTCATTCTGACTATAATGACACCAATACCCATTAAAAATGCGAAAACTATTGAAAATACTAAATACAACATGCTTACACCTTCTTTGCGTTTCTACAAGATGATATTTACCTTGGATAGTATATCACTTAATAAATTAATAATCAGTATTTATAGCCTAATTTATTATTTAATCTTCAAAATTTAAGGCTTAATGTTCATATCATGTCTTTTAGTTATGTAGAAAACGACATAGTCAAATGCTTATTCACAATATACACAAAATAAAACCAGCTTATATTTAAGCTGATTTTACTACATGTTTATTTATATTGCATTTGTTTGTGTACATGCGGACAATGCATCGTTTAAAGTGTATCTAAGATAATTCATATCATGTAATTGCATCGCGTTATGATATTTCTTAAATGCTTCGTCGGTCTGAAAGTTAATATGCATATTTGCTAGTCGATCAAGTACTTCTTTATCTTCCATGGCATAAGCATCCTTCACTTATTACTACCTCCCTTATATTCATATTATAACAAATTACAATCTATAATCAATTATTTTTCTGAATATTCCAATTTTTATTGTTATACTCTCCTACACTAATTACGTATTCATTCTATAAATTACCTATAAGAATATATTGTAAATTGATTATTGTATTCTTATTTTTCAAAAAGAATGTTATATAACTTATTTTTAAAATTCTCAATATCCTCATTCATATATTAATCTTATAACTTTTGACTTACACTATCTGTTAGGTAGTGAATTTTATCTTTTTCATCAGTTACACCTGTGAAGGTAACCTTTGCAACTTGAATCGAATTTGGGAATTGAGTGTTACCATCGATCAACCACTTCCTTTGATTTTTTGATGCACTTTCATACCCTTTATTATCTACATTTGTAGTATTAAGAAAAGGTATATTTTCATCATCTGAAATTATTATTTTCAAAAACATTCCAAATGCTTTTAATTCATAATTTTGTACCCGAATAATGAAAAAGAAGTTATGAAATACTAAACAATGTATTTATAAATGCGATTTAAAAATTCATAGTCATTTTGCCACTGTGTTGCCAGAGCAAAAAATAAAGGGCTGAAAGTTACTTTTTACAAGTAGCTCCCAGCCCTTTAATGATGTTCTATTTAGACTTCTTCAATTGTTCCTGTTGGTTCTTGTTCATCATTGTCATCATTTGATTTATTTTCTTTTGAGAAGGTTTTTGACCCATTTGCATCATCATCATTCGTAGCATTTCTTCATTGATTGGTGGGTTCTTTTTAAGATAATCCATCATATATTTTCTTGCAAGGAAAAATCCACCTACTAAACCTAAAATTAATGCTAACACGATTAATACGATTGCTAACCAAGTTGCCATTGTTTCACCCACTTTCCTATCCTAATGAATTTTACTAAAATTAGTGCTCATTTTCAAGAGCAACTCTATTTATATAAATTATCGACTCATGTATTATATCAATTTCAAAATCAATTTGTAAATATAAGCTTATTTTAATTATAAAATAAAAAATGGTATGAGAACTTAAGTTCTCATACCAACAAAATCAATTTTCACTACACTAATTAAAATGTTTGAATTTGATTTAATACATTTTCTTTAGTAAAGCCATATTTTTCAACAACTAAGTCTCCAGGAGCACTAGCACCAAATCCGTCGATACCAATTACTTTACCTTCTGTACCTACATATTTGTGCCAACCAAGTGGTGATGCCATTTCAATAGCAACACGTTTAGTAATTGATGATGGTAATACAGATTCTTTATATTCATCAGCTTGTTGGTCAAAAGCGTTCCAGTTTGGCATAGAAACAACACGTACACCTTTACCTTGAGCTTCTAAATCTTTAGCAGCTTCTATAGCTAAGTTAACTTCAGAACCAGTAGCTAATAGTAAGAATTCTGGTGCATTATCTGATTCAAATACTACATAAGCACCTTTACGAACACCTTCTTCTACAGTTTCTTTAGAAAGATCCATAGTTGTAAGATTTTGACGTGTTAATACTAATGAAGTTGGTGTGCCTTCTGATTCTAAAGCAACTTCCCAAGCAACACGTGTTTCGTTACCATCTGCTGGACGAATAACGTTCATATTTGGAATTGCACGTAAACCAGCTAATTGTTCGATTGGTTCATGAGTTGGACCATCTTCACCAACAGCGATTGAGTCATGTGTAAAGATAAATGTTGAATTTAGACCCATAATTGATGATAAGCGTAATGCTGGTTTTAAGTAGTCGCTAAATACAAAGAATGTTGCGCCATATGGATGTAATCCGCCGTGAGCAGCCATACCATTTACAGCGGCACCCATTGCAAATTCACGTACACCAAACCAAATATTTTTACCTTCTGGCGTTTCTTTATCGAAATCAGGTGCATCTTTAACATTTGATTTATTTGAACCAGCTAAATCTGCTGATCCACCAAAGAATGAAGGCACTGTTTTACTTAATGCTTGAATCACTTCACCTGAGTCTGCACGTGACGCGCCACTGTGTCCAGCTTCAAAATGAGGTAATGCTTCACTATAATTGACAGGCAATTTACCACTGATTGCTAATTTAAATTCTTCTGCAAGCTCAGGATAATCTTTACTGTAAGTTTCTACAAGTTTATTCCATGCTTCTTCTTTTTCATTTGCACGTTTTAACATGCTTTGTTGGAAGATTTCATAAACTTCTTCTGGTACATTAAAGCGTTTTTCTGGATCTAAACCATAGTTTTCTAACGCTAATTTTCTTTCATCTTCTCCAAGTGGCGCACCGTGCACACCGTGAGAACCTTCTTTATTAGGCGCACCGAAACCGATTACAGTTTTAATTTCTATAATTGTTGGAACATCTTGTGATTTAGCTTCTTCAATAGCTTTATCAATTGCATCTAAATCATTGCCATCTTTAACTAAAATGTGTTTCCAACCGTAAGCTTCGAAACGACCTTTTACATCTTCAGAGAATGCTTTATCTAAATCTCCATCTAACGAGATATCATTTGAATCATATAAAACGATTAATTTATCTAATTGATTATGACCTGCTAAAGAAGCTGCTTCATGAGAAATACCTTCCATTAAGTCACCGTCAGAAGCAAGAACATATGTGTAATGATCAACAACGTTAGCATTTTCTTTATTAAATTTACCAGCTAAATGTTTTTCAGCCATCGCCATACCTACAGACATAGCAAAACCTTGTCCAAGTGGACCAGTTGTTACTTCAATTCCATCTGTATGTTTAAATTCTGGGTGTCCTGGTGTTTTAGAATCCCATTGTCTAAATTGTTTTAACTCTTCTAATTCTAAACTACCTGAAACATGTAATAAACTATATAATAAAGCAGAACCATGTCCAGCAGATAATACAAAGCGATCTCTATCAAAGAAATCTTTTGATTGGGGGTTAAAATTTAAATGGCGTGTCCATAGTGTATATGCCATTGGAGCAGCACCCATTGGTAATCCAGGGTGTCCTGAATTGGCTTGTTCAACAGCATCGATACTCAATGCTCTAATCGTATCAACCGCTAATTGATCTTTTTCTTTATTCATCTAAATGACTTCCTTTCTTCTAACAAGATTCTATATCATTATACCTTATTTAATATCTATTTAACAAAATATTGATTTTCTATTTATCTTCTTTCTCTTTCTCATCTAAAATTTTCTTCACTTTATCTGGAGTGACATCATTACCTTCAGGATCAATGACTCTTGTACTTTCAATTTGTTGTTTAAAGTTTTTTCTAAAAGATTCTAAATAAGCTTTTCGCAATTTCGATTGCTCTTTAGCTTCATTTTCTGTAAGTCCTTGTTCCTTTTTCTTTTTTGCTAATTTATTAATTCTTTTTATATCTACACCATCTTTTTGAGACATTATAAACCTCCGTTATTATTAATATAAAAAATATAACAAAAAAGTGAACGAAACTAAATTGTTTCGCTCACCTTAACCCAACCTTATTATCATCATTAATCATTATCTTTTATATATATTTTAATACATTGATGCCATTACGGGTTGTGAATCTTGTTCGCTTTTCTGCTCCAATTTAGTATTGTTTTGTTCGCTATTGTTAGATTGTTGCGTCATTTGGTGATCTGTCATTTCGTACGTCTGTTCTGAATTAGCATTATTATAAGCACTTAATATAAAAATTGCGCAAAGAACCATAGTTGCAATTAACACCATTGTATAAGCTTTTATTTGAGATTTATATATTTTTATCATTTATAGTCACTCCTAGAACGTTTGTTTGTATAGTTACTTTATCAGAACATTTGTTCTATGTCAACACCGGAACGAACAAACGTTTGTAAAACAGATATACACATGCTATAATTAGGTTAAATTAGATTAGGGAGTGCCTATTATGAGAGAGTTAACTAAACGACAAAATGAGATTTTTGAATATATAAAACAAACTGTTCACGCTAAAGGATACCCACCAAGTGTTAGAGAAATCGGTGAAGCTGTTGGTCTCGCATCTAGCTCAACAGTTCATGGTCATTTATCTAGATTAGAAGAAAAAGGATATATTAGAAGAGATCCTACTAAACCACGTGCCATTGAAATAGTAACTGAACAATTAGGTGAACCTATTAATATGGAAGAAACAATTCATGTTCCTGTAATTGGTAAAGTAACAGCAGGTATACCAATAACTGCTGTTGAAAATGTTGAAGAGTACTTCCCATTACCAGAACATTTCACATCTACACACAATAGTGATATTTTTATTTTAAATGTAGTTGGAGATAGTATGATTGAAGCAGGTATTCTTGATGGAGACAAAGTCATTGTTAGAAGCCAAACAATTGCCGAAAATGGTGATATTATTGTCGCTATGACTGAAGAAAATGAAGCTACAGTCAAACGCTTCTTTAAGGAAAAAGCACATTACCGTCTACAACCAGAAAATAATTCAATGGACCCTATTTATTTAGATCAAGTTACTGTCTTAGGAAAAGTGGTCGGATTATTTAGAGAAATGTAATTGGTAATTTAGAGCAATTTAAGACACTCTCAAAAAAATAGGCGAATGCGCAATTGCGCATTCGCCTATTTTTTTCTATTCTTTTCTAAAACTTCTTTAACTTTTTCAAGTATATCTTCTGTTTTATCTTTTTTATTTGTTGTCATAACTTATCCATCCTCACAAATCATGGATACCCGTATACAACTATAATAAAACATTAGCCTGTATAATTTTCTGTCCAGTAAGGTTGCCTATTTTTATTAAAATCGACACCCACACCAAGAGTATTAAATTCTTTTTTAAGTATATTTTTTCTATGACCTAATGAATTCATTAAACCTTGGTGTGCATAAATACTATTTGCTTGACCATATGCTAAATTTTCTCCTGCTACATTGAAATCATGTCCATCTGCCTCCAATCTATCAAAAGGAGATTCTCCTGATAAATTGTTATGATCAAAATAGTTATTATCAGCCATATCTTTACTGTGTTTTCTGGCAGTATCTGAAATACTAGATGAATAGCTTAATGTATTTAAATTATGTTGAACCCTTTCAGCATTTACTAAATCAAAGTTTTGTAGTTCGAAACTTTGGGCTAAATTATCAGAAGGTGCACCATATTGTTGTTGTAAACGATTTTCCATTTTGTCACTAACCTGTAAAAGCGCAGTTAAGTTATTGTTCTCATGTTTATCATAAAATGCCGTTGTATAAATACTGTCTTTATGAAAATTATCATATTCATCGTCTTGAACATCAAATTTTACGTTACCTTTTTGTTTATCTTTAATTGGTTCGCCAAGTCTATCTCGCACAATTTGTTTAGGTGTACCGTATTTAATTTTCGATTTAGAAGAAATTAGATTTTGATTACTATAAAGTGCATTCACTCTATCATCAATATAACTTACCATTACAAATGCTCTATAATCATCAGAATAATACGTATGCCACTGTGTGCCATATTCATTTGATGTCACTCGTTTAGCTTTGCCAAGTTTGTTATCGACGTCCTGTTTTGACATATTCATTTGAATATTATTCACAGCAAAATCTTGTTTATTAGGTACTTTCAGTTCATCGTTCGTTGCTGTTTCGCTTGAAGTCCAACTATCAACACTCGATTTGAGTTGCTGCTGTAACGATGTCATAGGTGCCGTTTCTTTGATAGGGACGACTAATACAATGATCAAAAAAATGACTATATATAATAAAAGTCTTCTGATTTTAAACACCTACTATAATTTTTGGTCTCTATCACCATTAAAAATTGAGTTTCTTACGATAACGTAATCTACTTTTCTTAATGAATTTAAGTCTTTGCCACCTGCATATGAAATTGAACTTTGTAAATCTTGTTGCATTTCAGTTAAAGTATTAAAAAGTGAGCCTTTATGTTCAACAAACATTTTTTTACCTTCAACGTTTTTATGTTCACCTTTTTGGAATTCAGATGCGCTACCAAAATATTCTTTATACATTTTGCCATCTAATTCCACTGTTTCACCTGGTGATTCTTCATGTGCAGCAAATAATGATCCTACCATAACCATTGATGCACCAAAACGAATTGATTTTGCAATATCACCATGTGTTCTAATACCACCATCAGCTATTATTGGTTTACGCGCTGCTTTACTACAATGATTTAAAGCAGATAATTGCCAACCACCTGTACCAAATCCAGTTTTAATTTTAGTAATACATACTCTACCTGGTCCAATACCTACTTTTGTTGCATCAGCGCCTGCATTTTCTAATTCACGTACGCCTTCTGGTGTACCTACATTTCCAGCAATTACAAATACTTCTGGAATATGTTTTTTAATATGTTTAATCATATTGATAACTGAATCAGAATGTCCATGAGCGATATCAATCGTAATATACTCAGGAATCACGTTTTCAGCAGCTAATGATTCAACAAAACCAAATTCGCGTTCTTTAACACCAACTGAAATTGAAGCAAATAAACCTTTTTCTTGCATCTTTTTAATAAAAGGAATACGACCTTCTTCATCAAATCTATGCATAATATAGAAATAATCATTCTCAGCGAACCATTCCGCTAATGTTTCATTCATTACTGTTTGCATATTTGCCGGTACTACAGGTAGTTTAAAACTTCTAGGTCCAAATTGAATTGTTGTATCACATTCCGAACGACTGTTTACAATACATTTATTTGGTACAAGTTGTATATCTTCATAATCAAAAATTTTCATTTTAACAAACCCCTAACATTTTTAATAAAACTTTTATATAATGGTAAGATTTTCATGATGTTAATGAGCATTATTATTGAAATAATTGATAATTTTATCATTTTTCCGAACAATAACTTTTTTATTTATCTTTTCCAATAGATAATATACATTGTTTTATATCAAATGTAAACTGACTTTAGTCGTAAATTACCAACTAGATTTTTTCACTCCTGGAATTTGCCCTTTATGTGCATAATCTCTTAATGCAATGCGTGACATACCAAATTTACGATAAACACCTCTAGGTCTGCCAGTTACTTTACATCTTCTTGTTAATCTCGTAGGAGAACTATCTCTTGGCAATTTTCTTAAAGCTTCATAATCGCCCTTATCTTTTAGTTCTTTTCTCAATTCGTAAAACTGTGCAACCAACTTTTCTCTTTTCTGCTCTTTTGCTATTTTAGATTTTTTTGCCATCTATTTTCCTCTCCTTTTTACAAATCGCAATTATTACGTTTTATATCATAACATATTTTTCTATCTATTCAATCTTTAATCTTTAATTAATTTTTAGTGGATATGTATTTTAATGTAATCCTTCAAATTGCACATTATTAAAATGTTGAAAGATTAAATTTTATGTGGTAATATTATAAAACGTAATCATTACTATTAAGAAAGAGGTGTTAACTTTGCGCGTAAATATTACATTAGCATGTACTGAATGTGGCGATCGTAATTATATTTCTACAAAAAACAAACGTAATCATCCTGAACGTATTGAACTTAAAAAGTTTTGTCCAAGATTAAATAAATATACGTTACATCGTGAAACTAAGTAGTACATTTCATTACTTATCTTTTAAATACGACATTTAAAAATTGGAATTTGTAATATATGTTGTTTTTTTAATTTAAAAAGCAGCATATTAGTCTAATGTTCTGAGTTTTGAACAATAGAGTCTGGGACAAAAATAGATGTCTCAGACTCTTTTTCGTTTAGGCAGTAGATGACTGAATAGAAAATGTAAAGTCCCACTGCTTTAAAGAATTACTACTTCTATTTATGAAAATTAGTAGTTCTTATGTATAAAAATGCTAGTAGACTTATACATGCGCTTCAGCTCTCAAAACTTTTCAATCCTAGTCATCCTACTTTTGTTAATAAAATTAAGCCTTACCTCAAAAAAGCCAGCGAAATAAATTTCGTTGGCTTTAAATATGATGTTTATTCAACTTGTGCTTATTTTATTCTTAAATTGTGTTAAATTAGTCTTTAACTTCAAGATCAACATCATTAATGTCAATGCCTAATGCTTTAGCTACACCTTTACCATATTCACTATCCGCTTTATAACAATGACGAATATGACGGTGTTGTACTTCTAATGTTGTACCTTGCATTTCATTCGCTGTATTTTCAAAAATACGCTCTTGTTGTTCTTTAGATTGTAATCTGAATAAACGTCCTGGCTGTTCGAAGTAGTTATCGTCATCTTCACGGAAATCATATTCGTAAGCTTCGCCTTCTACTTTTAATCCAGGTTTTTTAAATTCAGGTTGATCTTCAAATGCACCTTCACTGTTTGGATAATAGTGTGTACTACCACCTTGATTGTTATCCAGAATTCTCATTTGACCATCTCTACTAAATGGACAGATATTTTCAATCCCTACACCTTTAGGTTGGTTTACTGGAATTTGCCAATGGTTCACACCTAATCTATAACGTTGTGCATCACCATATGAGAATAAACGTCCTTGTAACATTCTATCTGGAGAGAAGTCAATACCAGGTACAATGTTAGTTGGTGCAAATGCTGCTTGTTCTACATCTTGGAAATAGTTATCTGGATTGCGATTAAGTTCCCATTCTCCAACTTCGATTAGTGGATAGTCGCCTTTATACCATACTTTAGTTAAGTCAAAAGGATTATCTTTATGATTTCTTGCTTGTTCTTCAGTCATTACTTGGATATACGTTTTCCATTTTGGATAATCTTTATTTTCAATTGCTTCGAATAAATCTCTTTGTGAAGATTCTCTATCTTCTGCAATTGTTCGTGCCGCTTCCTCCGGTTGTAAGTTTTCAATACCTTGTTGTGTTCTATGATGGAATTTAACCCAAACACGTTCACCTTTATCATTGTACATTGAGTACGTATGTGAACCAAAGCCATGCATATTTCTAAAGCCTTTTGGAATACCACGATCTGTCATCAAGATTGTTACTTGATGTAAAGCTTCTGGTAATGATGTCCAAAAGTCCCAATTGTTTTGAGCACTACGCATATTTGTTCTAGGATCACGTTTAACTGCGTGGTTTAAACTTGCGAATAATTTCGGATCTCTAAAGAAGAATACTGGTGTGTTATTACCAACTAAGTCCCAGTTACCTTCATCCGTATAGAATTTCAATGCAAAACCACGAATATCACGTTCTGCATCAGCTGCACCACGTTCACCAGCTACTGTTGAAAAACGTGCGAACATTTCTGTTTGTTTACCTACTTCAGAGAAAATACTTGCTGAAGTATATTGTGTAATATCATTTGTTACCGTAAAAGTACCAAAAGCACCTGAACCCTTAGCGTGCATACGGCGCTCCGGAATCACTTCTCTATCGAAGTGTGCCATTTGTTCTAAAAAGTACCAATCTTGCATTAATAACGGTCCTCTTGGACCCGCTGTCATACTGTTCTCTCTATCTGAGACTGGCGCACCGAAAAGGCTTGTCAATTTTTTATTATTGCTCATTTTACTTCCCCCTTACTTCATCTAGATAATAATAATTATTATCTAGTATTTATTTTAATGTATCCTCCACGTAAAAGCAAACATTGGCTCACTAATTTTATTGACAATTTTCGCAATATTTAAACATTTTGTAATTATTACTCACAAAAAGCATTGCTTGTATTCAGTAAAAGCATTAAAATGGATTGTATATATAAAATTTCAATCGAATATAGGAGACTTTTTATGGCACAAAACAATATGAATCGCGGTCTAAATTCTCGTCATATTTCAATGATTGCAATTGGTGGTGCCATTGGTACTGGACTTTTTGTTGCAACTGGGAATGTCATTTCTCAAGCAGGACCTGGTGGCGCTATATTAGCTTATTTAATTATTGGAATTATGTTGTATTTCTTAATGTCATCAATCGGGGAGCTAGCAACTTTCTATCCTGTTTCTGGATCGTTTAGTTCTTATTCTACAAGGTTTGTAGATAAATCATTAGGGTTTACCATGGGTTGGCTATATTGGGCAATATGGCTACTTGTAACGAGCGTTGATATTATTATTTCTTCAAGTGTACTTTATTACTGGGATGCTTTTCAATTTTTCAGTCCTGTCACATGGAGCATTATATTCTTATGCTTACTGTTCTTATTAAATATATTTTCTGTTAAAGCATTCGGTGAAACAGAATTTTGGTTATCTCTCATCAAAGTTGTAACCATCATCGTGTTTATTCTCATTGGTGTATTAACGATTGTAGGAATATTAGGTGGGAAAACTTATGGATTATCGAATTACACAACTGGTGAGGCACCATTTGTTGGTGGTATTTCAGGTTTTCTAGGCGTCCTCTTGGTAGCAGGCTTTTCAGTTGGAGGTACAGAAGTCGTTGCTGTTACTGCAGGCGAATCTTCTAACCCTGATCGCTCAATGCCAAAAGCTATCAGACAAGTTTTCTGGAGAATTTTACTCTTTTATGTATTATCAATCGCAGTTATATCAGCAATTATTCCTTATACAGACCCAATGTTATTGAATAAAAACGAATCGGTTTCTCAAAGCCCTTTTACTATTGTGTTTGATCGTGTTGGCATTGCATTTGCAGCTTCAGTAATAAATGCAGTTATTTTAACTTCTTTATTATCAGCAGCTAATTCTGGGATTTATACTACAAGTAGAATGTTATTCTCTATGGCAGAAGATAGACAAGCACCTAAGTTCTTATCTAAATTAAACAAGACTACAAAATTACCAATGACTGCATTAATTGCTACATTTGTAATTGTATTGTTCATCATAATACTAGCGCAATTCAAATCAGATATAGTGTTCTCGTTATTAAATATTATAGGATCACTCGTTATTGTGATTTGGGCGTCTAGTATCTTATCACAAATTAGGTTACGCTCTGCTATTAAGAAACAAAATAAAGATCCAAATGAAGTGTTGCCTTACAAAGCACCGTTTTATCCATTTGGACCAATTATTGTCATTATAGCGTTATTATTCTTATTTGTTGGTAACTCGTTAGATGCTGCTTTATCTGGAGATTTTGCCGCACTATTTAGAAATTTAGCACCTATGATTATTTTATTTGTAATTTATATCGTTCACAAATTTATTAAGAAAACTAAAATCGTCAAACTCAGTGAGATGGATTTGAAGAGACACGATTATAATTAAAATTAAAACATCGGAATAAACTGTTATGTGTTTATTCCGATGTTTTTTAATTTGCTAACAATTTAATTATAGAAGTAAGGATATTTTCACTGGTCAAGAAGTGTAGTATAATAACATATAATAATGACTTAACCTAGAGGTGGAAACTATGGTTGGACAAACGAATTTATTTGATGACATATTAGAGACTGAAGAACGTTTCGTTATAGTTGTGCAATCACTTGAGGAAAAGCATCAACGCTTAATCAAACGCACACTAAGAGAATACAGTAGTTTAGAGCATTCACAAATGGAAAGCCTCTTTGAACATTTAAAAGACCTATTTTTAGAAGAAACATTTGAGGAGGATCAGTCCGCATTTTCAATCACTGTTTATACAAACCTAGATTATGCTGCAGACCATGTCTATGCACATGTAAAACGACATCGAGGTAAAAATGAATGGACACATACTGCAAAATAAATACATCTATTAAAAAAGAGGTTAGGACTTTTATTTGAAGTTCTAACCTCTTTTTTATTAAATACTACAAATCGTAATTTCAGTGCGCATACAAACAAATAATTACAAAAACGATATTAATACATTAAACGCTTTAACTTTTATAAAATCTGTCTCAATGTATGTGGAATGCCATTGTCACTATTGCTCAATGTAATTTCATTAGCAACTGCTTTCACCTGGTCATTGGCATTGCCCATAGCAACAGCATGACCGACCACTTGCAGCATAGAAATATCGTTTGAACTATCTCCGAATGCAACTACTTCAGATAATGCAATATCTAATTTTTTAGATAAATCTGTTACTGCATTACCTTTAGAAACACCCTGTGCCATAAATTCTAAGAAATACGGCTTACTTGTTGTCACATCTATATCTTCATTAAAGTGACCAGCTAAGTCAGTGTTAAGTTTTGAGATAGTTGATACATAATCTACACCCATTACTTTAGGCACGTCATCCTGGATGAAATCCTTTAAATCATTTACATGTTCCATAGGTAACCCAGTTAATTCCGATTCTATATTCATATATTCATGTTCACCTTCGTAAACAATATGACCATCTTCATATGTTAAAATGAATAAATTATTTTTGCGACAATAATCCACAATTAAATCGAAATTTTCCTTAGTTACCGTTCGACTTTTTTCTACAGTTTCAGTATTCACATTGACAGTTTTACCACCATTATAGCTAATTACATAACTTTGATATGTATCAAGTTTTAATTTTTTAGCAGTTGGTAACATGCCTTCAGTAGGTCTACCAGATGCTAATACGACTTTATATCCTTGTTTTTGTATATCTAATAAATAAGATTCTGTTTCTGGACTCATTTGATTTTCATTATTCATCAATGTGTCATCCATGTCCATGACTACCATTTTATACTTACCCATGTTGCTAATCTCCCTTCAACGTCTATATTCTATATTACAACAGATTATTAACGTTGGTACAATACTTTAGTCGTTGCACCTGTTTCATTGATTGTAACAAGTTCTGATCTACAATCTTTAAATTCACGCTTTAGTGCACGTACTAATTCGCCGCTTCGTTCAGGTGCTATTAATGTGAGTACTGTTGGGCCGGCACCACTAATTACTGTTGCGTATGCTAGATGTTGTTTCGCAATACCTTTAATTTTTTGAAATTCTGGAATCAAATGTTGTCTATAAGGTTCATGGAAACCGTCTTGTTCCATCATTTTTCCAGCTAATTCATAATTATGTTGAATTAATGCACTAATCATCGTATTACTAATTGCACTATTTTGAACTGCCTTTTCATGAGAAAATGTATCAGGTAATGCGTTTCTTGCATCAATTGTTTTTAATTTATAACTTGGTATCGTTATAATAATATCAATTTTAGGTGTATCAATGTAGGAGACATCTGTAACTTTTGTATCACCGTTATAATAACCAAGCACAAGACCACCATAAATTGTTGGCGCTACATTATCTGGATGCCCTTCAAAATCCGTCGCAAGTTGTAATAGTTCATATTTAGATAGTTCAATATCTCCAAAGTAGTTAGCGATATACAATGCACCCACTAAAGCCGAAGCAGATGAACCTAATCCTCTTGCTAAAGGAATTTCACTTCTCATTTCTACATTTAAATTTGGCAATTCAACTTCATATGTTTCAGCAACTTTTTGTGCGATTTGGTAAATGTAGTGGCTCTCATCATTAGGCAGTTCATCTACATTAAGTCCAATATGATTAAAAGACCATTGATCTTCATCGTTCACAGTAACGTCTAAATATAAGAATTTATTTAAAGCCATTCCTATAGAATCAAATCCGACACCTAAGTTAGCTGTAGATGCCGGAATTTTTAAATGTAACGCTTCTTTCATGCTATAGTGCCCCTTTGATGTAATCTAAAATACTCTGTCTATCATTTGGTAATGGTTTAATTGGATTATCTAATAGTGAAATGGCTGTATCAGGGTCTTTCAGTCCATTACCTGTTAGAACTGCAACAACTTTTTTGCCTTGAGGCAATTTACCAGCGCGATGTAACTTTATCAATCCTGCAATTGATGCATTACTTGCTGGTTCACTAAATACACCTTCATTGCGAGCCATTAATTGGTATGCTTCTAAAATTTCTTCATCTGTCACACTATCAATATAACCATTTGATTCTTCTAGTGCATTCGTCGCTTTATCCCAACTTGCTGGATTACCAATTCTAATTGCTGTTGCCACTGTATCAGGATTTTTAACAACTTTATTTTGAACGATAGGAGAGGCACCTTCTGCTTGAAAACCATACATGTTAGGCAATTGAGTGCCATTTTTATCCCTATATTCTTTAAAACCTTTCCAATATGCAGAAATATTTCCTGCATTACCAACCGGTATAGAGAGTATATCAGGCGCCGAACCACCCAATTGTTGAATAACTTCAAATGCGCCAGTTTTTTGACCTTCAAGTCGATAAGGATTGACTGAATTAACTAATGCGATTTCTCCATTTTTTGCAACTTCTTGCACGATTTCTAATGCTTCATCAAAATTACCTTCGATTGAAACAATTTCTGCGCCATACATAACAGCTTGTGATAATTTACCTAGTGCAATCTTACCTTCAGGAATTACTACGATTGCTTTTAAGCCAGCTCGAGCAGCGTATGCAGCTGCAGATGCTGACGTATTACCTGTCGATGCACAGATTACGATTTTTTTCCCTTCTTCTTTGGCTTTGGCCATCGTCATAACCATACCTCTGTCTTTAAAAGAGCCTGTAGGATTCGAACCTTCATATTTCACATGGAGTTCAATGCCTAATTTTTCAGACATCCGTTCACAATATATGAGTGGCGTATGTCCTTCATTTAATGTTAGTGATGGTGTTGCTTCATTTACAGGTAAATATGTTTTAAATTCTTCAACTAAACCTTGCCAGTTTTTCATAGTTATTAAACTCCTTCTACTGGATAAATTTTCTTAACGATATATCCAGATTCTGTGATGGATGCTTCAGGATTTTCATCTATACCAACAATTACAACACCAGCCGTATGAGCATCTCGCTCAGTTACGGCCAATGATTTATGAAACGGTAATTGACCTTTAAGTAACGTTTCAACTTTATTTACTTCTTCACCATCAGTTTGAACTACAACATAATAACTTTCTTTCTCTTTAAGTGAAACAGTTTCTGATTCATCCATCAGTTCTTTGGTTTTTTCAGTTTTTAATTCAAAGTGAGGCGGTAATGTATGCAAGTTAGTTTCAAAATTCAATGTGACATTTAATAAATCACTGACTACAGCACTACCAGTTGCTAAACTGCCTGCACCTTTTCCGTAAAACATTGTTTCTCCAACAGCATCGCCAATAACATAAATTGCATTAAATTCATCTTCTACCGCTGCAAGTTGGTGCGCTTTATTAATGAACGTCGGTGCAACTGAAGCTTGTACCTGTCCATTTTCATATGTACCTTTACCGATTAATTTAATTTTGTAACCTAATTGATCTGCAACTTGAATGTCTTCAGATTCAACATCACTGATACCACGTCTATCGACATCATTTAAATTAATAACCTGGTTAAATGATAAATAAGAAGTAATGACCACTTTTCTTGCCGCATCAATACCTTCTACATCATCTGTAGGATCTGCTTCTGCAAAACCTAATGCTTTAGCCTCGTCTAAGGCAGCTTCAAAACTTGTTTGCTCTTTAGTCATTTTACTTAAAATAAAATTAGACGTACCATTCAGTATGCCCATAAATTTGCTAATGTTGTTTGCATTCAACCCATTATTTATAGCATTTACAATAGGAATACCACCTGCAACACTTGCTTCATATTTCAACGCAACATCATTTTCTTGCGCTAAATCTTCTAATACATTTAAATGGACTGCTAATAAGTCTTTATTTGCTGTTACGACGTGTTTCTTCTGACTTAATGCACGTTTTAGCCAATCCACAGTTGGTTCAATACCACCCATAACTTCTACAATGATATCAATTGAATCATCATTTAATATTTCATCAATATCTTCTGTTAAATGATAACTCGACACATTTATTGGTCTTTGTCTTGATTTATCTCTAACTAAAATGTGTCGAATATTGATATCTTTATTCATTGTTTCTTTAATTTGTTCTCTATTCTCTTCTATAATTTTAACTACACCAGAACCTACAGTTCCTAAACCAAGTAAGGCTACGTTTAATTCTCTCATAACTTCATTCCTCCGTTGTTCTTCTTAAAAATACAATTGTACAGTTGAAAAATACTTGAATATGGTATAGTATAAATTCATTCATTATTTTTGTAAAGGTTCAATATTTAATCGTATATCTATCCTATCACTCCCGTGATAAAAACTAAACAAAATTTTCTGATTTTTTAGAAAGGTTGATATTTACAATGAAAGTAGCTAAATTTGGAGGAAGTTCTGTTTCTAATGCAGAACAGATAAAAAAAGTATTAAATATCGTAAATTCAGATGTTGATCGGAAAATTATCATCGTATCAGCACCGGGTAAACGTCACAGCGAAGATGTAAAAACAACGGACTTACTAATTCGTTTGTATGAAAAAGTGATTGATAGATTAGATTACACGTCTAAAAAGAAAGAAATCATTCAAAGATACGCAGATATCATAGATGAATTAAACATGGATTATCATTTACTAACTTCAATTGATGAAACATTAGAGTCATACATTGCTACATTAAAAGATAAACCTTCTCGTTTATTAGACGCATTACTATCCTGTGGAGAAGATTTTAATGCGCAACTCATTGCAGAATATAACAATAGCCAAGGTATTCCTACAAGATATGTATCTCCTGGTGAGGCAGGCATTCAAGTTACTGATTTACCACAAAATGCACAAATCTTAGAGCAATCTTATAATACGCTATATAAATTACGTGAATATAATGAAAAACTCATAATTCCTGGATTCTTTGGGGTTTCACGACAAAATTATATTGTTACATTTCCAAGAGGTGGCTCTGACATCACAGGTGCTATAGTAGCTAGAGGTGTACGGGCAGACTTATATGAAAATTTCACTGATGTCTCTGGTATTTTTAGAGCAAATCCTACGATTGTTAAAAATCCTGAAGTCATCGATGAAATTACCTATCGAGAAATGCGTGAACTTTCTTATGCTGGATTTGGAGTGTTTCACGATGAAGCTTTACAACCTTTACACAAAGATAGAATTCCAGTTGTCATAAAAAATACAAATAGACCTGATGATATTGGTACATATATTCGCCATGATAGAGAAATAAATTCTAATAACATTGTCAGTGGTATTAGTTGTGATAAAGGGTTTACAGTTTTAAACATTAAAAAATATTTAATGAATAGACAAGTTGGTTTTACAAGAAAAATATTAGCTGTCTTAGAGGATTATGATATTTCATTTGATCATATGCCATCAGGTATAGATAATATTAGTATTATTATGCGCTCCAAAGAAATCCAAAATAGAGAAGAACAAGTCTTAAATGACATTCGAAAAAATTGCGATGTTGATGAGTTAAGTGTGGAACATGATTTAGCTATCTTAATGATTGTTGGTGAAGGTATGCATAGAATTGTCGGTACTGCAAATACAATTACGCACGCGTTAGCTGAATCGAATATCAATTTAAAAATGATGAATCAAGGGGCATCAGAGATATCAATCATGTTTGGTATACATGTCTCTGATGCCGATAAAGCAGTCAAATCCACTTATGAATATTGTTATAATGGCATATGTTTAAAATCTTAAGTAGCTTTTATTATCGTTATATAAATCAAAAGATACTTAAAGTAGTTTTAATGATATGATTGAAGTCATACAAATTCAAACTCGCTTTAAATAATATTTCATAAATCAAGCCAAACAAAAATCCTTCAAATTCATTGTATCTGTTGGTTAAACTTTCCAATGATTTGAAGGATTTTATATGGCTTTTTTCTCTGATATAAGCACTTGATTAATTCTTTCATCGCCCACTACTAAACGTAGTATTACAAATTGATAATAACTCAATGAATCTATAACACTTCTATAATTTGGTAATTGATGATAATCAATAGGATCTAATAATTCATACATTAAAACGATTTCTGGCTTAATATAGTCTACATCCCATTTAATAGAGTGAAAATAAATATTTTTTTCTGGCAATCGAATATTATGATTCCATCTAAACATCCATTCTTCATCTTCAACACCATAGACAATGATAGTCATAATTAATTTTTCACCATCAAATATTTCTGCATGTGTAATATTTTCGAAATTTAATTCGTCATAATTAGATGATGCGTGATTGGTATCGTGGAGCACCTTACGATTGTCATTAGGAATATATTTTAAGACCTCACCTAAAAATTTTCTTTCAACGCTGATATCAACTTTACCATTCAGGTTAAATTCGTCACGTAAAAATAGTTGTTTGGCAACTTCACCATTAAATTTAAATAAGTTAGGTACATTTTCATTTAAAGATTTTACAATGTCTTTAACTTTTTCATTATTTTCATTATCCAAAAGTGCACCTCCTATAAAAGTAAGCGTTTTCAATAATACATATTATATAATTTGTATGCGCATTTTTCAATGCATTAAGCGCAAAAATGTGAAATAAAGCACAAATAATTTTAAAAATCACCAATTTCTATGTATTGACCATTTGAATCTCCAATAATAGGATCTGGTCTATTCATTAGGAGCACACTATGAGTACAGTTCTTTATCGTATTTTGTATTTCTGCTATTGCAGGTACGGTTTGATATAACTTATCTTCATTCATAAAAGGTGCTGAAACAAAATAAAAGCGAATTTGGTATTTTGAAAAGGTTTCTAATACACCTTTGCCTATTATCACATGACTAGCGCTATCAACTATACCATTTGGAATGATTATATTAAAATCTGTATATTTTGATACATACCTTATAATATCTGTAGAATAACTTATTACTGATATTTTTATATTTGCTTTATATAGTTCATCTATCATTTTATAAGCAAACGGATGATTATCAAATGCAATAATATCGTCCCACTGGATCGTTTCTATGATATGTTCAAAATATTGTTTTATATTGCTCAACTTGCTATTCACCTTCTTCATTGAAAGATATTGTGCGTAATTCATTATAACTGTTTAATGACTTGAATTATACAAATTCCACAACAGTTTTAAAGAACCAATAAAATTTATTTAGTAATATTACATCAAAATATTGCTTTTGTAAGTAATGGTCTTTCTATTGTCATAGCACTAATATACTAATTTAAAATTATAGAATTTGTGCTAAACTAAATAAAAGCGTAAAATAAGATATAATAAAAAATTAAATAAGATTAGGATGATACATATGTTTTTCCCGTTAATATTAATTGTAATTATAATACTATTAATTGTTATTGTAATAATTGACCATCGAGTAATGCAAAATAAACTTGAAACTGAAACGTATTCAAAAGATCAATTAGTTACAAAAATAAGTACAGTAACTCGAGAAAATACACAATTAAAAAATCAAATGCTGAATATAGATGGAAACAATGATACGCACCATCATGGTTTAAGAAAAGCGAAGCAAGATTTAAATAGTATCTTAAATCAATATAAAAACGAAGGTGTCATTCAACATTTTGATATTATAGCTACTGGTAACTTAGCTGTAAAACATCCCCTTTTTGAGTACGCTAGAACTTTCGATTATGTTGTAATTACAGAAAAAGGCATTTTTAATATCAATGTTAAAAATTGGAAGCAAAAAACATTTTATCATTTCACTGCAGATACAACAAACAGCAATGAATCTAAAGTGAATGATAATATAGACCAAACTGTAGGACGTTATATTGCTAATCAATTTCATAGTCAGTTTCAATCAACACGTTCGACAACGTATACATTCATTGAACGTATTAAAAATAATTCTGTAACCTATGATTTTTATAATTATGATCCTTTTGAACAATCATCTATCAATACACAGGCTTTAGAGGCTAAGATATATGAGAAACTCAATCAACAAATCAAGAATATTGGACTTGTTTATTTCACTGATGGTAGCGTAAATATTATTGACGGCCCGTCTACAAGAGGTGATTACGTTGAAACAGTCTCATCTAAATCTTCCTTACAACAAATTATTGGAGATACTGTTCAATCAACAGATCAGGCATTGACTAAAGAGCAATATGATAAATTAGTAGCACGTTTTTATTAAATTAATATACTATATAGGAAAGAAGAGTCTGGGACAAAAATAGATGTCTCAGACTCTTCAAACTTTAGCTAAAGCCTCCGTCTTTGTGGGCAGTTTTTTGTGCACGCTTTCCGTGGACACAACCTTAGCCTGTAGTCTTCGGCCAGTGCTTTTCCACAGGAGTCGGCCCAAATTACTGCCAATACGTTATGAAAAATATAATATTATAAAGCCGAGACATTAATATACGTCTCGGCTTTTTTTCACATTATAAATTCAAAGTTTAACTCCAAATATTTAATTTTTTCTCTTTAGCAATGTCTTCAGACTTTTCAAAGGCTTCTCTATATTTTCCATTTGGAGAATAATATTTTTCTCTAGCTAAGCCTTGTTTGACTAATTGCTCATTATACATTGTCTTATTATCAAGCCAAACATAAGCTAATGTTCTACCGTATCGGTCTTCTTTTTCTTTATCGTACTCTAAATACACGTCTTTATTTGTTAAATGCTTTTTAGTATAATCAGAAGCCTCTTTCCCATAAGGTTGTACCGGTGTATTGGGTTTAACTGTTTCGGGCGTATCAACGCCAATCAGTCTAACTTTCAATTGCTCATTATTGTCATTTTCAGCAACGAATGTATCTCCATCTACAACACGTGACACATGAACTTTTTCAGAATCTTGTGGTCCTGTTGACGTATCTGCACCATTATTTTGAAATGGTCCTGTTTGATTAATATATTGAAAAGCTAATACACCTAACAATACTACGATAACGACTAAACTAGTCATTTTTTTCTTAGATTTCATTGTTGCACCCACTTCTTTTAAATATTCCAAATTATCATATAGAAAAAGCAAACTATCGTCAAGACCACATTATACACTAACTCATAAATTAGCTGATGTTTTAAATAACATGATATTGTTTATCTATGTAAATAACTCGTGCTATAATAATCTTGAATAGGAGTGAACAAATTGAGCATTTTCAAAGAAAACATGATAACGATTATTGCAGTTGTCATTGCCGTCATCGTAGGTCTAATCTTACAAAACCAATTTCAACTACCGCTAATGGTTTCTGCCGTTGTAGCAGTTTTATTAGGCATATTAATCGGATTTATCATTTTCATTATCCAATCTATCGCATCCAAAAATAAACGTAAATAATAAAAACTGCCGTTATAGACTTATCGGCAGTTTTTATTATTTAATTTGAACCATACAACATATTTAGCAAGTGCTAAATCATTTAAATCCATCCTTTATTTCTAGCAATATTCCATGCTTCAAATCGATTTTCGGCATCAAGTTTATCAATAATCGTAGATGTATAATTTCTAATTGTTCCATAAGATAAAAAGAGATGCTTGGAAATCTCTTTACTCGTATGGCCCTCACCTATCTCTCTTAAAACCAATTGTTCTTTAGGTGTTAATGGATTTTTTTCTTTAAATAGCGACGTCATCAGTGCTTCACTATATTCTTTTTCGTTATTCAATACTTTATAAATCGTTGTGACTAATTCATCTATAGAGCGTTCTTTCAATACATAAGCATCTACATCGTTCGCTACCGCTGATTCAAAATAACCGGGTCTCTTGAATGTTGTAACTATAATTACTTTCACATCAAGTTGTTGTTCTTTAATATTTCTCAATATTTCTAAACCTGTCATGCCAGGCATTTCAATATCTAAGATAGCAACCTGTGGTTGTCTTACTTTAATTAATTCATACGCTTCTTTTCCGTTACCTGAACTTCCAACTACTTCTAACTGTTCATTTAAATTAATAAGCTGAACCATTGCTTCTCTTAACATCGTTTGATCTTCTGCTAGTATGATATTTATCATCATGCGTCACCTCGAGATATTTTAATGGATATACATAAGCCATGATTCGATTGTATTTCAATCGATCCATTTATAAGGGCTACACGTTCTTTAATACTCTTCAAATCATGCTCTTTTAAATCATCCATGCCAATCCCATTGTCAATAATAGTCAATGTAATATCATTTTGTGTCTCTGTTAATGAACCAGTTACCGATGTTGCATGAGCATGTTTCAACACATTATTAATTGCCTCTCTCAAAATCATCGCCAAAATAGCTTGTTTAGCTGGACTAATACCTTTTGCTAGTTCGGCATTAAAAAATTCAAAATTTAAATTTGCATTTTTTAACAACGTTTCCATCGAAGCTACTTCTTCTTCAAATGACTGTATTTTCAAATCATTCACGATACTGCGAACTTTATTTAATGATTCCTTAGATATATTGTTAACTTCAATCATTTGTAATTTTGCTTTTTCTGAATCGCTATCAATCAGTTTGATTGCTAGTTCTGATTTTATGCTTAAACTTGCAAAAACATGACCTAACGTATCATGTAAGTCTTGTCCAATGCGATTTCGTTCTTGTTCGGCAATGAGTACATTGATATGCTTATTCTTTTCTTCCAGTGCATTTTTCATTTTTATTGTTTCACTCTGTTTGAAGTTTCCAACAGTTATAAGTAATATAGCGATATGCATGACTGCTATAAAGCCTAAACTTAGCGGATCTGTGACATAAATTAAAATAAAATTAATAAGCATGACAACAATGAAAATTAAAAAGGCTATAGATTTCATTTTCACTTTCAATACATATGGTAAAATAAATGAACTAAAGAAAAAGAATAAACTCGTCGCTGGCCCGACACTATAAACAAAATAAGTGATACCAATATAATGTAAAATTAGAAAAGTATATATCATTTTTGTTGATAACACTTCCGTAAATATGGCCAAAGCAGTATATGAAATTGTAAAAATAATAAATATAATAACATACATCCAATATGACCCTTTTAAGTCAAATGTAAACAATGGTATCACTGCAAATATGAGATATACTAAACTCGATAAATCAATTACATTGACTTTCAATCTTTTAATCATATATCCACGTCTCTTCTCTTTTGAATAATAAGTGCAACTACTAAAAAGAGTATACTATAACCAACTAAAACAAAAAGTGATAAATAATCTAGCGTCCCTCCTTTACCAATTTCATAAGCGACTTGCTTCAAATGGTAAGTCGGTGTGACATAAGCAATCTTGCGCATCCATTCAGGAAATTGACTTACAGGAAACCATAGACCGCCAAGAATAGCTAAACTTAAATACAAAATATTACCAATACTACTTGCTTTTTGAATTTCATTGATTTGTGATATCAATACCCCAACAGATAAAAAAGTACTCGCCCCAATCCATAATATTAAACCGGAAAGTAACCAATCTGAAGTTGACATTTCAACACCTTTCATAAAGTGTGCGACAATAAAAATAAGTAAGATGGCTAAAATAAACTGGAACATCATTTTAAAGACTTTAGCCATATAATATTGATGTGACTGTAGTGGTGTACGCATTAAATTTTTATACCAGCCTGTCGTCTTTTCATTAATTAAATCTATCGGGAATTGCATTAAACAAAAACTCGATAAACTAAATGCCATCATACTATACATATATTCTTTATAAAATGGTTTTTTCGCTTCTTCAGGCAAATCCAGTATAGATGTAAATAATAAATATAAAGCAAGTGGTACCAGTATAGATAGCACCAAATACACTTTCTTTCTAAATAATAATTGAATTTCTGTCTTTAAGTAATAAGTTAACATACTACTTCACCTCTTCTTTATTAAATACGGTTTCTAACAGACTTGCTTTATTGATCTCTATTTCATTCAAATCGACATGTATCGAAATGAGATATTCAATGATCATTTGTACATCTGTCGTAGTTATCCGTATTTTATGATTCTCTAATGTATATTCGAAGTGCTTACTAGATAAATTCGTTTCAACTTTGTCTTGGTATTTGCTTGGTAAACTAATGATTGATGTATGTTGACGTGTTCTTATCGTTTCCGGATTGTCATTTAAAATCACACGTCCTTTTTCCAAAACAATTACTCGGTCAGCCATACGCTCTACTTCTTCTATATAATGGGAGGTGTAAAATATCGTTACCCCGTCGTCCTTCAGCTTCGTTACAACTTCCCAAAAATGGCCACGCATTTGTACATCCATGGCACTCGTCGGTTCATCTAAAAATATACATTGGGGTTTACCTATAAGTGCGAGTGCAAAATCAAGAATCCGCTTTTGCCCACCCGATAATTTATTAGCATATTGATTTAATTGACTTTCATTAAAAAGTGTAATTTCACTAAACTCTTTTAAAGTAATGGCATCCGTATATAAATGAGCAAACAGTTGGTAAAGTTCCTTTACTTTTATTAAATCTGGAAAATTTGTTTTTTGAAACATAATCCCTAAATTTTTAGAATCCAATAATTGTGCCGTATCTAGTATTTCGCCTTTATTTGCATGTCGATCACCTATAATCATGTCTATAAGCGTAGATTTACCAGCGCCATTCGGTCCTATTAATGCAGTACAATGACCTTCATTTATATCAAACGTCACATCATCAACGACTTTTACTCGTTTATAAGTTTTAGTTAAATGTTTTATTTTAATCATTTTATACACTCCTTTCATTTCCTACTTTAAGTATGACGAATCTAATAGAAAGGCAGTAGTGAATATTGTCATAAATTACATATGACAAATGTCATTAAGTAAAATGAATATCATGAAATTATAAAGTTTACATAATATTATTATAGTTGTTTATATATTAGCTTTGGCACAAAAAAATACTGCGCAGAAAGAAATTAATCTTTCTACGCAGTATTTTCAATTAATGATATGCCATTTAAATATCTTTTGTAAATGTTAAAAATGCATGAAATTCTTGCTCGTTAGCTGAAAATGTACGTTCTTCAACTTCACGTACAGTAGAATTTAATAATTTATAACCAGATATTTCGTCTGTTTTTAAATAGTTATTAATTTCTTTTTCTAAATCATCTAGTGAAAGTGCTTTTAATGTTACTAATTTTACTTCTTGCATGATTCCATCCCCTTATGATAAGTAAATTTTATTAAGTATATTATACTATGGGGTTATATTGCACACAAATTTTAAAGGTAATTAGTCAATCTTCTTCCCATTAATAAGTCAAAGTTGACTGATAAATTCGCTTCTTCTACAATTAAAGTTCACTAAACATGAGTGAGGTGATTATCTTCTTTAAGTCAAAAGAAGTGCGTGCGTTTATTATATACTTTTTAGTAAGTCTTACATTAATCGTCTTATATTTAATACCATTTTCGCACGCAATATTTGGTTAAGCATTAGTTTCATCACTAATGTTTAAAGATAGAATGGCTCGTTAACTTTTACGAGTGCATTCTATCTTTTTTATTAAATCTGATAAATCTAATATAGCTTGAATAACTCAAATATTTGATCATTTTTTATTATTCTTATTGATACATACAAATTGGTAACACACTGTGTGTATCGGTTAATTACATGCTTTAAAAAGCGATACAGTTTTATGATTATTTTATTTTATGACCATCTATAACTCGCTAAAGGTATAGTTGGTTATTTTTAATGAGTGGGCGCAAAAAAGCAACCCAATCTATTCATAAAGAATAAATGGATTGCTTATATTCCTAGTGTTTAACCCCTTTGTTTAGCACCTAGTAAAGCTTGATGTATTGTTCTCTTTCCCATTCAGAAACTTGAGTTCTGTAGTAATCCCACTCAATTGATTTAGAGTTAATAAATTGGTGATAGATGTGATTACCAAGTGCTTGTTTGATTGGTTCGTTGTCTCTCATTGCTTTAATTGCAGTATATAAAGTTGAAGGTAAATCTTGTATACCAACCGCTTCACGTTCTTCACGGTTCATTTCATAGATATTTTGATTCACTGGTTCTGGTACTTCAAGTTTATTTTTAATACCATCTAAGCCAGCTTGTAATATTGCTGCTAATGCTAAGTAAGGATTGGCAGCCGGGTCTACTGAACGCACCTCAACACGTGTTGATAGTCCACGAGATGATGGCACACGAATTAATGGTGAACGGTTCTTACCACTCCATGCAATATAACACGGTGCTTCATAGCCAGGAACAAGACGTTTATATGAGTTAACTAATGGATTACATACGCCTGTAAATCCACGTGCATTTTTTAAGATACCTGCTACGAAATGGAAAGCATCTTTAGTCATTTGCATATCACCATTTGGATCAAAGAACGCATTCTCTTTACCTTTGAATAATGACATATTAAAATGCATACCGCTTCCGTTAACGCCAAATAATGGTTTTGGCATAAATGTTGCATGTAAGTTATGTTGACGCGCAATTGTTTTAACTACAAGCTTAAATGTTTGAATATTATCACATGCTGTAATTGCATCTGCATATTTGAAATCAATTTCATGTTGTCCAGGTGCAACTTCATGGTGACTCGCTTCAATATCAAAGCCCATATCTTCTAATTCTAATACAATATCACGACGACAATTTTCACCTAAATCCGTTGGTGCAAGGTCAAAGTAACCACCATCATCATTTAATTCTAATGTTGGCTCTCCTTTTTCATCTAATTTGAATAAGAAGAATTCTGGTTCAGGTCCTAAGTTCAATTCAGAAAAACCTAATTCTCTCATATCATTTAAGACACGTTTTAAGTTTGCACGTGGATCCCCTTCAAATGGTGTACCATCTGTTTTGTAAATATCACAAATAAGTCGTGCAACTTTTCCTTGACCAGCAGTCCATGGGAAAATAACCCAAGTATCTAAATCTGGATATAAGTACATATCAGATTCTTCAATACGTACGAACCCTTCAATTGAAGATCCGTCAAACATCATTTCGTTATCTAATACTTTCTCTAATTGACTTACTGGTACTTCAACGTTTTTAATAACGCCTAATATATCTGTAAATTGTAGTCGTAAGTATCTTACATTTTCCTCTTTAGCAAACTTATGAATATCTTCTTTTGTAAATGAACGTTTTGGCATAATATATGTCCCCCGTATTTTTATTTAATAAAACGTGATAAGTCACCACGATTTATTGGAATTGCTTCTCGCTGTGGTTTCTGTGTAGCTTCAACTATCATTTGTTTTCTTGTCTCTTGTTCATCATCAGTAAGGTGATCTTGTTCATCATTAATAATTTGTTTAATACCTTTAATATTGAACCCTTTTTCAATTAACTTCTTAATTTCAAGTAAGCGTTCTAAATCATTTAATGAAAAAAGTCTTTTGTTTCCTTCTGATCGTTGTGGCTTAACGAGTTCATGTGTTTCATAATAACGAATTTGCCTAGCAGACAATTCACTTAATTTTGTTACAACACTCATAGGGAAAACGGGCATACTTCGTCGTAATGTATCATTTGACTTCAATCCGATCACCTCTACTTTTGAACTTGTAATAAATTTAGCATAATAATCAGATTAATTCAAAGATATGTAAGGTTTTCTAACATTAAGTTCTCATCCCTTGATATGACTACTTTCATCTGTTAATTCGTCGTCTTAAATCTATAATTTTTAGAAATTTCCTTAAATTTATTCAAAAAAAATCCATATATGGGATTATAAATTAAAATAGCATGTATATACTATCTCTTTTTACAAAACATATATGGAAGTTCATTCAAAAATCAAATCAATTGTTGTGATTTTAGATTTCTCGCTGCTCTTGAGACAGCTAATTTTACGTGTTCATATGTTAATCCGCCTTGAACATAGGCTTCAAATGGCGGTCTAATTGGCCCATCAGCAGAAAGTTCAATAGAAGATCCTTGTACAAATGTCCCTGCCGCCATGATTACATCGTCTTCATATCCTGGCATATAAGCTGGCTCAGGACTGAAATGTGCATTAATGGGAGAGGCTTGTTGTATACTTTGACAAAACTGAATCATTTGTTCTTTATTCTCAAAAGAAACCGTTTGAATTAAATCTGTTCGCGCTTCATCGTATCTTGGACTTGTTCGCATATCCATCTTCTCTAGAAGAAGACTTGTAAATAAAGCCCCTTTCAAACTTTGACTAACAACATGTGGTGCCAAAAAGAACCCTTGATACATTTCTTGTAACGAATTGAGTGATGCACCTGCTTCTTTACCTATACCAGGCGCAGTTAGACGATAACCACAACGTGCAATTAAATCTTTTTTTCCTGCAATATAACCGCCGATTTTTGCTAAACCGCCACCTGGATTTTTAATTAATGAGCCTGCAATTAAATCCGCTCCACATTCAATAGGTTCACGTTCTTCTACAAATTCACCATAGCAATTATCGACAAAAATAATGATTTCTGGATATTGCACCTTAATTTGTTGTATGGCCTTTTCGATTAAATTTAAATTGATAGAAGGACGTTGGTCATAGCCTTTGGAACGTTGGATAGCGATGACTTTTGTTCGACTATGAATTTGTTGCATTACCGTTTCTATATCTATATCACCATGTTTCAAATCCACTTTATTATATTGGACGCCATGTTCTTTAAGACTTTCAATACCATTGCCATTGATACCAATGACCTCTAATAAAGTATCATAAGGATTGCCAGTGATATATAATAACTCATCACCATGTTTCAAAGTACTTTGCAGCGCAATCGTGATTGCATGTGTACCAGAGATGATTTGAGGTCTAACTAAAGCATCTTCTGCTTTAAACGTGTGTGCATAAATTTCTTCAAGATGATCTCTACCAAAATCATCATACCCGTAACCTGTCGTCCCTTGTAAATCACTTTCAGTAGCTTTCACTTCATGAAACGCATTAAGTACTTTTTCCTGATTAACAAAGGCGGTTTCTTCTATTGCTTTAAAATATGGCGCTAATGTAGCCTCTGTGTCCGCAATCAGTTGTTTCATCTCTTCCATTTTCATAACTTCCTTCTATTCTTTTTTGTATCCTTTAACTTGATAATTAGCATTTATCTCGTCAAATACTAATTCTGATATCAGCGTATGTTGTTTTAAAAAGTATAAGCGATCTGCATTTGCACTCGGTACACTTTCTTCATAATAAGTAAGCACTTGTTTAATTTGATTAAATAACAATGATTTTACTTTCTCTATATCTTTTTCATCTTTACTAGAAACAAATACATGAGGTTTGTTTGTAGCTGGTAATGAGCCATCATGCAAATCTTTCTTGTTAAAAATGATGGCCTGAGGTATTTGTCCCATATCTAAATCATTTACAATTTGATTAACGGTATCATATTGCGCGCGATATTCAGGATGACTACTATCGACAACATGTAATAATAAATCTGCATTTTTTGCTTCTTCTAAAGTTGATTTAAAAGCCGCTATAAGCGTTGTTGGTAGTTTTTGAATAAATCCTACTGTATCTGAAATGATGAGATTAAAGCCGTCGTTTATCTGTATCTGTCTCGTTTTGGGATCAAGTGTGGCGAAAAGCAGTTTTTTTTCATAAGTAGATTCCTTTGCTAATGCATTAAACCAAGACGATTTCCCAGCATTAGTATAACCTACCAATGCTACTTGAAATACATGATTTTGTTCTCTTTTATTACGATAGCGTTCACGGTGTTCTACTACCGTTTCTAATTGGTGTTTAATCTCATTCATTCTCGTTCTGATGTGTCTACGGTCCATTTCTAATTTCGTTTCACCAGGACCTCTTGTTCCGATGCCGCCACCTAGTCGAGACAAACTTCGGCCATGACCCTGCAATCTGGGCATAAGATAATCTAATTGCGCTAATTCTACTTGTAGTTTACCTTCTTTACTACGTGCGCGTAGAGCAAATATTTCTAATATAAGCTGCGTTCTATCAATTATTTTGACGTTTAAATTACCATTTAAAGTTTTGGATTGTGCAGTTGTAAGCTCATCATTGGCTACAACAACGTCTATGTCATGAAATTCAACATATGCTTTAATTTCATCCAATTTACCTTTACCAACATAAAATTTATTGTCTACGTTAGTTCTATTTTGGCTAAACTGTGCTTTTACGTTTAATTGGCATGTCTGAGATAAAGACGCTAATTCTTCCATTGTTGACTCAAAGTTAAAGTCTTCATCCGTTTGAGCATGTACTCCAACTAATATTGCTGTTTCTAAACTCTGTTCCGTTGTATATGTTTGTTGTTGGGTCATAACATGCACCTCTTTTCAAAGTATTCTTTGCCATTCTATCATAGTGCCAAAATAAAGACTATAAACTTAAATTATGTTAAATTAATAAAAAGAGGTGAAGTATTATGACTATTTACGACATAGAAGTGCAAAAACCAAATGGAGATGCTTATAAATTAGATGCTTATAAAAACAAAGTGATGTTAATTGTAAACACGGCTAGTGAATGTGGATTTACACCACAATTTGAAGGGCTACAAGCATTATATGATAAGTATAAAGAGCAAGATTTCATCATTTTAGGATTCCCTTGTAATCAATTTGGTGGCCAAGAACCTGGTACAGGTGAGGAAGCTACTCAAAACTGTAAAATCAATTACGGTGTTTCTTTCCCAATGCATGAAAAAATTGATGTTAAAGGTGAACAACAACATCCTCTATTTAAATTTTTAACTGAAGCTCAAAATGGATTTTTCAATGAAAAAATAAAATGGAATTTCACTAAATTTTTAGTGGATAAAAATGGCGATGTGGTTCAACGTTTTTCACCACAGAAAAAACCAAGTCAATTGGAATCAGAAATTGAAGCATTACTATAACTGAAAATACAATTTTATATATGATATTAAAAAGCATTGTCGTATCCTTACTTAAACACGGCAATGCTTTTTTATACAAAAAACCGAGGTTGAAACATTTATTTGTTCCAACCTCGGTTTTACTTAAGTATTTTTTAAATGTAAATTAACTTTCTTCAGTTGTGGCTGCTTCGTCAATAGTGAAGGTACTTATGGCGTGCTTATAAATAAGGTGTTGTTTTCCTTGAGATAATAAACATACGATGTATTTATCGTAATCTTCAATCGTACCTTTCATTTGAAAACCATTCACTAAAAATACAATTATTTTTGTTTGATCAGCCTTAAATTGTCCTAGGAATTTGTCTTGGATGTTTTCTGTTGTATTCATTTTATGTTCTCCTTTTCTGTATTTGGACTGAAACTTCATCTAACATTAGTGAAAGTGACATTTTCTCTCTATCTAACCACAAGACGTCTAATTTGTTCTTAAACCAAGTCATTTGTCGTTTAGCATAATTTCTAGAATGTTGCTTTAATTTATTAGTTGCCTCATCTAGACTAATTTGTCCGTTAATAACGGGTACAATCTCTTTATAGCCAATTGCTTGCATACTTTGACTTGTTTCATAACCATTTTCAACGAGTTGTTTCACTTCACTTAATAATCCACGTTCCAACATTATATCAACACGTGTATTAATTCTTTGATATAATATGTCACGCGACATTTCTATCCCTAATAATAATGTATCATAATTTTCTGTAAATTGTTGTACTTTCTTACGTGAACTCAAAAGTTTTTTTGTTTTTAAATAATATTGTATAGCACGTCTAACTCTTTTTCGATTATTGGGATGAATATCTTGCGCAGAAATTTCATCAAACGATGCCAAATACTGATGTAATTCATCATTTGATAGTTGATCAAGTTCCGCTAGCTGCGTTTCTACACTTTCGCTATGCGCTTCTGAAATAGTTTCATCTTCGAAGGCATAATCATAAATAAGTGATTGTATGTATAAACCTGTGCCACCTGCAATGATTGGCACACGGCCTCTATGAGTAATTTCTTTGATTAATTTTTGTGCTCTGTTTTTGAATTCATAAGCCGAAAAAGGTTCATCGGGTTCTAATATGTCTATCATATGATGTGGTATGCCAGACATCTCATCAAGTGTTATTTTTGCTGTGCCGATGTCCATATTTTTATAAACTTGCATTGAATCTCCACTGATAATTTCACCGTTATATTTTTTGGCTAATTCAATACTAAATTCAGTCTTACCTACTGCAGTTGGTCCAACAAGAACAACTATAAAGGGCTTGTCGTTTTCCACGTGTATCATCTCTCTTTATTTATTTGCTATTTACTTTTTCTTTTTTAAAATTTGTTTTTCTATCCATTCATACATATGATGCCATGTTTCAACATAGCCTTTTTCAAAAAGTACTTCATGTCTTTTATTTTTATACAGTTGTACTGTGATATGTTTAATACCTGCTTTTTTATATAATCTACCCAGTTTCCTAATCCCTTTACCATAGTCTCCTAGAGGATCATCTTTACCTGAAATTAACAATACAGGAAGATTGGCGTTCATTTGTTTTATATTTTTCATTCGACTTGTTGATACCATTTGTTTCATAACTTGATAAATCAACTGATTTGAGACTAAAAATCCTGTATATGGATCTTTTATAAATTGTTCTACTTCATTCGCATCACTAGAGAGCCAGTCACTTGCCGTTTTTTGGTTATTAATATTTTTATTAAACGATTTATACATTATTTTGTTTAACCAATCTAATCTACGATGTTTTCCTAACACCAATGTAATTATTTTTAGTAATGTACAAATGGAAATGCTCAAAAAGGTTGGATATTGCGTTGTTCCGGTTAATATCATACCTTGAGCTGCATCTGGATATCTTTGAGCGAATATACGTCCCACAATTGATCCCATTGAATGTCCTATAATAATATATGGGATATGTTGATAATGTGAACACACCGTTTCAGCAATTTCATATGCATCTTCCGCAACTTGAGACAGGTCATCAATTTGTCCACGTTCATCTTCATTTATATCTTTGCCATGGCCCCGATGATTATGTCGTAACACATCATAACCTTGTTGGTTTAATGATTTCACAAGCTGATCATATCGATCCATATGCTCTGCCATTCCATGAAGTATATGCACGACACCGATAGTTGTTTTTTTAGCTTTATTCAATTTAACTTCTATCATTGTGCCATCTGCAACTGTAATTTTAAATTCATTTTTACTCATGTTATAGGCCTCCCATACTTTACGACTTATATTTTTGTATATTATACAATATACCTTCAAATGAGCATGTTATCAAATAGTACGCAATCAGCTCAGTATGTACAAACATTGTTTTAATAAAAGTATTTTCAAATTTTAATCATGCTTTAAATTACCATTTTGGGTTAAAAAAACAGCTGCCAACCTCGCAAAGTTAGCAGCTATTTCTATTTAAATTATATTATTGAAAAAGTACTTTAAATTATTCTTTTACTGCTGGTTGATGATTACCAGTTTGTGCTTCATCAATTGCAATTTGTAATTCTTTTGTATAAGCTTCTTTTTCAATATTTGTGTATCCTAATAAGCCAGCCATGACATCAATAACTTGTTCTTTATAATTTAAGACGTCATCAATTTTGAAGTATAGTTTACCTGTACGACGAATAAAGAAGTCTGTTGGACGATATACCATTTCGTTTTGGATTGAATAAACTAATTCAGTATAAATGTCTAAAGGTAAACCAGTTTCTTGATATTGTGCTGTTTGTGCAATCTTGAATAGTTCTTCAGCATTTGAACCGTATTTTGAAGCAAAGTGACGTGCAGTTGACTCATCAATTTGATAAGATTTTGCTTCTTCAACTTTTTGTTCAATAAACTTATCGAAGTTCGCACTACCACCAACATCTCCTCCTGAGATAGTTAAGTGTTTCGTCGCACATTTATCAAATTTAAGACCGAATTCTGATTTCAAGCGTTTAGATAGTAAATCCACAATTTCAAGTGCCATATGACGATAACCAGTTAATTTACCACCAGCAATTGTTAATAAACCAGATTTACCTTCCCATACTTCATCTTTACGTGAAATTTCAGATGGATCTTTACCTTCTTCTAAGATTAACGGTCTGACACCTGCCCATGAAGATTCAATATCTTCATCAGCTACATTTACATCTGGGAACATGTAATTAATAGCATCGATGAGATAGTCTCTATCTTCTTGGTTAGCTAATGGTGAAGTTTTATTGTTGTCATAGAACGTATCAGTCGTACCAACATATGCTTTACCTTCACGAGGAATAGCGAAAATCATACGTCCATCTTTTTCAGTATCGAAATAAACTGCTTGACCTAATGGGAATTTAGATTGATCAATAACAATGTGAACACCTTTTGTTAAACGTAATTGTTTATTGTTACGTGCATAGTCTCCACTGCGAACTTCATCTACCCATGGGCCACTTGCATTAATGACTTTTTTAGCTTTGATTGGATACGTTTCATTATTGATTTGATCTTCAACTTGAATACCGTTGACTTTTTCATTTGAATCATAAGTGAAATGTACTGATTTTGTATGATTAATAACTTTCGCACCTTTTTCTTCTGCACGTTTCATAACTTCAATAGTTAGACGCGCATCATCTGTACGATATTCAACATAAGAACCGCCACCTTTTAGACCAGCTTTTTTAACTAATGGTTCTTTTTCTAATGTTTCTTTAGCATTTAACATTGTTTTACGTTCAGCTTTCTTAACACCTGCTAATCTATCATACATTGCTAATCCAATAGAAGTAGTGAATTTGCCCATTGAACCGCCTTTATGCATTGGTAAAAGCATACGTTCTGGTGTAGTAACATGCGGTCCATTTTCATAAACAATCGCACGTTCACGACCAGTTTCAGCTACCACTCCAACTTGAAGTTGTTTTAAGTAACGTAACCCACCATGTACCAATTTCGTAGAACGTGAGCTTGTTCCTTGTGCAAAGTCTTGCATTTCAACAAGTGCAACTTTCATACCTCTTTCACTTGCATCTAAAGCAATACCAGCACCAGTGATACCTCCGCCAATGATAACGACATCAAATTCTTGATCTTTTAAATCTTTTTTTATTTGTTCTCTTTTCAACGTTGATAAACTCATAATAAACAAGCGCCTCCTAAAGTATTAAAAAAAGAGAGATTAATCCCATACATATATAATTGTACGAATTGAATCTCTCATTTCTCATCTCGATATTATTAACTTACCCGTATTGTAGCATATATAACAATATTAAGTCTAATTTTTTACTCATCTTCTAATTTAAATACTTGTGTTGCTTCTACAGCTTTCTTCCAACCTTTATAAAATCTTTCTCTATCTTTTTCAATCATATCTGGTTGGAATTCTTTTTCTAAGTTCCAACGATTAGCAATTTCATCTTTACTATCCCAGAAACCTACAGCTAAACCTGCTAAGTACGCTGCACCTAATGCTGTTGTTTCATTAATTTCTGGACGCTCAACACCTACGTCTAATAAATCAGCTTGGAATTGCATAATAAAATTATTTTTTACCGCGCCACCATCAACACGTAAATTATTTACTTTGATGCCAGAATCTTTTTCCATTGCTTCTAATACATCACGTGTTTGGTAACAAAGTGATTCCAATGTTGCACGGATGAAATGCTCTTTTTCTGTACCGCGTGTTAATCCAAAGATTGCACCACGTGCATCTGCGTCCCAGTATGGTGTACCAAGACCTACAAATGCAGGCACGACATATACACCCTCTGTTGATTCAATACGTTCAGCATAATTTTCAGATTGTGGCGCTGAATTAATCATTCTTAATCCATCTCTTAGCCATTGAATTGCAGAACCTGAAACAAATATTGAACCTTCTAAAGCATAATTCACTTTACCGTCCAAACCATAAGCAATCGTAGTTAATAAACCACTCTTAGATGAAACAGCTTCTTCACCTGTATTCATCAACATGAATCCACCCGTACCGTAAGTATTTTTTACATCTCCACGGTCGAAACAAGCTTGTCCGAATAATGCTGCTTGTTGGTCGCCAGCAATACCTGAAATAGGTACTTCTTCACCAAAGAAATGATAATCAATTGTGTGTGCATAAACTTCACTTGATGCTTTGACTTCAGGTAACATTGTATTAGGAATTTCTAAAATATCTAATAATTCTTGATCCCATTCTAAATCATAAATATTATAAATTAATGTACGACTTGCATTTGTATAATCTGTAATATGCGCTTGTCCACCTGATAATTTCCAAACAAGCCATGAATCAATCGTACCAAATAATAAATCACCGTTATCTGCTTTTTCTCTTGCACCTTCCACATTATCTAAAATCCATTTCACTTTTGTACCTGCAAAATAAGGATCTAAAAGCAAACCAGTTTTATTGCGGAATTTATCTTCAAGGCCTTGTTCTTTTAAGTCTTGACAAATACCTTGTGTTTGACGAGATTGCCATACAATTGCATGATATATAGGACGTGACGTATGTTTATCCCACACAACTGTTGTTTCACGTTGGTTTGTGATACCAATACTAGCAATTTGTTCTGCTCCTACATTGCTTTCATTTAATACTTCTGTCATAACAGCTAAAACAGATGTCCAAATTTCATTAGCATCATGTTCTACCCAACCAGATTTTGGAAAGAATTGTTTGAATTCACGTTGTGCGACACCTTTAATTTTACCTTCTTTATCAAAAAGAATTGCTCTTGAACTTGTTGTTCCTTGGTCAATTGATAAAATATATTTTTCCATAATTAAAATCTCCCTCTTATCTCGTTTATCGCGGCTATATATATGTAACTCGTTTTTACACGTTATTATACACATTGCCATATATTCATTTTTACAGACATTAATCTAAATCATAAATTGTTATAATATAAAGCCTACTTATAGTTTAACTTATAAACAGGACTGTTTAAAACTTAATCAATATACAGATTCGATACCTTTTGCACTTTTAGCTTTATTTAACACTACACCAAGCGCAATAGTAACAATTAGTAATACAATCGCTACAACTGACATTGTATCAAACGCGCCTTTATAGAATAATCTATAAATGACTGCACCAATCATTCCTCCAGTAATTGGGCCTAAAACTGGCACAATCGCATAGCTCCAATTAGATTTCCCTTTCCCAGCAATTGGTAATATCGCATGTGCAATACGAGGTCCTAAATCACGCGCGGGATTAATGGCATAGCCAGTTGGTCCACCTAAACTTAAACCAATCGCTACAATTAAACCGCCAACGATTAATGGATTTAATCCATCAGCAATTTTATTCATCCCAATAAATAGTAATCCTAAAGTAAGTGTAGCAGTACCAATGATTTCACTTAAAAAGTTGGCAAAATAATTTTTAATTGCTGGTGCTGTAGAGAATACACCTAATTTTGCGCCTTGATCTTCTGTTTGTTTCCAATGTGCTAAATACATTAACCAAACTAAAACACCACCGAAAATACCGCCGAGCATTTGACAAACGATATAGCCTGGTACCATACTCCAACTTAACGCGCCGTCCATAGCAAACGCTAATGTAACTGCGGGATTTAAATGCGCTCCGGAAATATTTCCAACCGCATATACACCCATTGAAACTGCAAGCCCCCAACCTAATGCAATAACAATCCAATCTGCACCGTTACCGGCACTTTTTTTCAAATTGACGTTGGCACAAACGCCACCCCCAAATAATACTAGTATTGCTGTTCCCAAAAATTCAGCAAAATACACACTCATAGAGACTCCTCCTAAAAAAAGATAGAGAGATTCCTACAATTATAGCCAGTTGCGAACCACCGGTTTAATTACTGTAGAAATCTCCCATCTCTGTTCTATTTATTAACTTGTGTTCATCTTACACCGATTTTGTAAGCGTTGTCAATCTTTTTGTAAAAATCTTGTCACATTTCAAGTGATATTGACAGCATTTTCCTTGATTTTAAATTGTTTTTTATTACAATCTATTTTTGCTTGTAAACCATACGGTAGCATGTGCTTAGGCTCATTATGACCAAAAGACATGTTGTATAATACTGGTATATTCGTGTAATTGTATTGTTTCAATACATCTAATATTTTTTCTTTATAAGCTGTGTAATACACATTATCAAATGGTTTACCTATAATCATTCCATTGCACTGTTTTAATGCATCTTGTTGAATTAATTGGACCAACATCGCTTCAAATGCTTGAGGATCTGGTGTATCTTCAGATGTTTCTAAAAATATAATAGCATCTTCAAAATCTGTCTTATTTGGAAATAAGTCCGTGTTTATTAAACTAGTCAATGTTTCCAAATTCCCACCAATTAAGTGTTCTTGTTGAATACCATATCCTTGAATCAACTCATAACCTTGTTGTTGTATCGTTTGTCTAGCAATCATTTTATTTTCTATATGCCACGCTAATCCAAATGGTCTAATATACTTTGCTGAAAGAATCTCACCTATTATATTAGTATTAAACCAAAATTTCTCTATATCTCGAACCGTATAATCGTCCATAGCAATATTTTCTGCAAAATCTGTCAGTAATGCAGGCCCATAAAAACTGACAACACCCATTTTATAAAACATCATATGAACTGTGGTTGAATCAGAATAGCCCGAAAAAATTTTTGGGTGCTCCCGTAGTGCTTCTAGATTCACAAATGGCAATATTTTAATAGCATCATCACCACCAATACAGCTGATAATACCCTTTATTGTGGGATCTTTAACGGCATTATTAAAATCTTCAGCCCGCGCTTCGGGATGTTGGCTAATATAAGTTCTTCCTTTTAAAGCATTTGGCATTACCTTCACATTTAAACCAAATACATATTTCAATCGATTAATACCTTGATACGTACGCCATAACATGTCAGTTTCACCAGCTAGTCCTGATGATAAAGAAACAATTGCTACCGTATCGCCACGCTTTAATTGTTTTGGTTTAATCATCAAATCACCCCTTAACACAATCTAATAAAATTTCACTAATCATAACATATATATTGAATCCTTTAACAATATCAGAAAAAAAGGCTAGCGCTAACAGAGTATCGCTAATATCTTTGTCAAATAGCAATATTATCTCTGTGTTTGGCTAGCCAAGCTTTTATCTTAAATTTTGTTTAAATAGAATTGATGTTTTCTTCATGATGGTTACCATAAATGGCGATCACTTGTCGTTATATATTTAGCACCATTTTTAACTGCGATATCAACTTCTTCTACCGTATTGATTAATCCACCTGCAATTACAGACGTGTTCGTTTCCTCGTTGATAATTTGTATTGCTTTAGTTGCAACTCCCGGTAATACTTCAACATAGTCTGGTTCTACACGTTTGATTAATTCAATACTTCTACGTAATGCATGACTATCTAATACAAAAACACGGAACACAGTCGTCGTATTCAATGCTTTGGCTTTGTTGATCACTTTAGTCTTAGTAGAGACAATACCTTTAGGATGATAATTTTGAATAATATATTCACAGGCAAATTCATCGTGACTCATGCCCTTAATTAAATCAATATGCATATATGTTTCAATGTGATGCTTATTTAATAAATCCATTATACTTTTAATATGACCAATATGTGTATCGAGCAATACGCATTCTTTATAATCTGTTTGCGTCATTTTTTCTAAATCTTTCATTGATCTAATTGCTGGTAAAATATATGGTTTCATCCACTTACCTCCTAGATAGTTCTTTTGAACAATCTTTCTAATTCGTAGTTTGAGAAATTAATAATAATTGGTCTACCATGTGGACAAGTAAAAGGATCTTCAGTTTCTCTCAATTGGTTGACTAGATCTGCCATTTCATTATTTTTTAAATAGTGATTTGCTTTAATTGATTTTTTGCAACTCATCATTATGGCAGCGTCTTCTCTAATTTTTTTTACATTTACTTTCTTATGCTCTAAAACATATTCAATCATATCTTTTATAATTTCTTCTGCTTCAGCTGTGGGAAACCAAACCGGATAACTATCTACAATATAGTCATTACCCCCAAATGGTTCAAGATGAACGCCTACTTTATCTAACTCTTCTTTGTGCTGATTAATAATCATTAATTCATCAGTTGAAAAGTGGAAAGTTAACGGAATTAACAAATTTTGAATTTCATTCGTCACTTCACCAATTTTCTCTCTAAAATATTCATATTTAATACGTTCTTGTGCCGCATGTTGATCAATCATATACATACCATTTTCATTTTGAGCGATAATGTATGTGCCATGAACTTGTCCGACCACTTCCATATAAGGCACACGACATGAAGGGTCTTTACTGACACTTCCTTTAATATCAGAATCTGAGTGATTGCTTATATCTGAATCAAAATCAGCTTCATTTATAAATTCAGATTGATTTTCATTTTCTAAATCATATAAAACAGATTTTTGCGTTTGGGTATAGTCATCATCACTATTAGGCGATGTAGAAACTGATGTGGTGTTTTCCTCTTTCAGTATATAATCTGTAGGTTCGTAATGAGTTTGACTGGAATGATATGCTTTGTCGTCATTCTTTTCATCTTCATCATGGCTATTTACAGGTTGTGAATGATTCTCTTGTTGTTGTTTCTTTTCAAAATCTAATTTCTGTTGCTCAAATTGATCCAACACTTTATTCTTTTTGGTAATTTTATCCATATCATTTTGCGGAATTAAAATACGATCTTTAAAAGCTTCACGTATTTTTTCAACTATTAAATTAAATAATTGATCCTCTTTGGACAGTCTTACTTCTAATTTAGTCGGATGAACGTTGACATCAACTAGAATTGGATCCATCTCAATATTGATATAGCATATTGGGTAACGACCTATCATGAGCAAGGTGTGATAACCTTCTAAAATGGCTTTATTTAACAAGAAATTTTTAATATATCTCCCATTGATAAAAATCGATATATAATGTTTGTTACTACGTGAATGTTCTGGTTTTGCAACAAAACCTTCTAAATGGTAATCGCTCGTGTCACCAGAAATATGCACTAAATCTTTTGCCACTTTCATACCATAAATTTCTGACATTACTTCATTTGTACGGCCCGAACCATTTGTTTTCATAATCGTTTTGCCATCTGATATTAATGAAATACGAATATCTGGATGACTCATTGCCATACGATTAACAATATCTGTAATTTTGCCTAATTCCGTATACAAACTCTTAATATATTTCAAACGCGCTGGCGTATTATAGAATAACGATTCTACTAAGATATCTGTACCACGTTTCGCTTTAGCAGGTTTTTGATCTAATATTTCACCATTTTCCACATAAATCTGTTGTCCTTCTTCATTATCTGTACATGTACTTAATGTAACCTTTGCTACTGAAGAGATACTTGCTAAAGCTTCACCTCGGAAACCGAGTGTACGTATATGGAATAAGTCATCATCTGCATCCAATTTACTCGTAGCATGTCTGTGGAAGACGAGGCCTAAATCGTCTATGTGGATACCTGTGCCATTATCCACAACTCGTATAGATGCTACGCCGGATTGTTCAACTTCTATATTGATTTCAGTCGCTTGGGCATCAATCGCATTTTCTAACAATTCCTTCACTACTGATCCAGGTCGTTCTACAACTTCGCCAGCAGCAATTTTATTCGCTAAGGATGTCTGTAGTTCTTTAATTTTACCCATATGACTTCACCTCTATTTCAATTGTTTTTGTAATTCACTTAGTTTTACTAATGCTTCAATTGGCGTCATATTTGATAAATTTAATGTTTTAATTTCATTTTCTATTTCACTTTGTTTTGCAGGTGAATCAAATAAATCAAAGGCAGCTTGCTCAAATTGTCCATCACTTTTTGCATGTTGTGTTGCAGCTGACTGTTCATTATCAACATAATACGTAGCTTTTGTTTCTGTCACTTCATCACTTGAAGCATTTAGATTTTTATCAGTAGGGATATCAACATGATTCATGGTATTCTTATTGTTTGTTTGATTATTCGATTGTTCAAATGCATCCAATATCACTTGCGCTCGGTTAATCACTTCCTCTGGTAAATGCGCTAATTTAGCTACTTGTATACCGTAACTATCATCTACGGCGCCATCTTTAACTTTGTGTAAGAAAATCAATTCACCATTGTATTCATTTGCAGCAACATGCACATTTTTCAAACATGCCAATGATTGATCTAGCGTAGTTAATTCATGATAATGTGTTGAGAATAAAGTCTTAGCATGCGACGTATGTGCGACATATTCAATCATTGCTTGAGCTAAAGCCAAACCATCGTATGTCGATGTACCCCTACCGATTTCATCAAATATGATTAAACTGTGTTCTGTAGCATGTGCAAGTGCTTTTTGAGCTTCTAACATTTCTACCATGAAAGTACTTTTCCCAGAAACTAAATCATCCGCTGCACCTATTCTAGTGAAAATCTGGTCAAACACAGGTAATATTGCCGATTCACACGGTACATAAGCACCCATTTGAGCCATGATACTAATAATTGCGACTTGTCTCATATATGTTGATTTACCCGACATATTAGGGCCAGTAATTAAATATATAAACGTTTCCTTATCTAATTCACAATCGTTAGGCACATAATCATTATGATCCATAACCCGTTCTACAACTGGGTGTCGTGAATTAACAAGTTCTAATGTCTTATCTTCACTAAAAGTCGGGCGAGCATAATTATATTTTTGAGCTATTTCAGCAAAACTCTGCAGGCAATCCAGTTCAGAGATTACTTTTGCTTGTTTTTGTAATCTTTCCGTATATGCTTTAATTTGTTCTCTAAGTTGCACAAACAATTGATATTCTAATTCAATAGCTTTATCTTCTGCACCTAAAATGATATCTTCTTTCTCTTTTAATTCATCGGTAATGAAACGTTCTGCATTTGAAAGTGTTTGCTTTCTATGATATCCAAATTCAGTGGGATCAAACCCTTGTAAATTAGCTCTAGTAATTTCTATGAAATAACCAAAAACCTTATTAAAACTAATTTTTAATGACTTAATTCCAGTTCGTTGTCTTTCTTTTGTTTGTAATTCTGCTAACCAATTTTTTCCATTTTTTGAAGCTTCTAAATAGCTATCAAGCGTTTCATTAAATCCAGTTTTAAATAAACCGCCTTCTTTAACTGAAATGGGTGGTTCTTCTTTTAAACTTTCTTCTAATAAATTAAGCAAATCATCTAGTGGTTCTAACGCCTCAAACTGTGCTGTCATTTGTTCATCAAAAGCTTGTAAGAGATTTTTTATATTGGGTATTTCTGAAATAGAATGTTTTAGCTGAATTAAATCACGTGCGTTAACATTGCCGTAACTCACACGACCAACTAGACGTTCAATATCATACACTTGATTTAAATAGCCTCTCAATGTATCTCTCTCAATAAAATGATTGATAAATTGATCTACTGTATCAAGACGTGATTCAATTTGCTTTTTTTGAATAAGCGGTCTATCGATCCATTGTTTTAAACGTCTGGCACCCATAGGTGTTTTCGTTTCATCCATTAGCCAAAGTAACGTTCCTTTTTTTGATTTTAAACGTATACTTTCTGTTAATTCAAGATTACGTTTTGCGTAAAAGTCCATTTTCATAAAGTCTACTGCTTCATATGTAATCACAGATTCAATATGAGAAAGATCTCTTTTTTGCGTATGATAAATATAATCTAATAATAATTGTGTTACGTGATATAAATGGCTATCATTCGTTGTATTAACATCATATTTTACATCAGAAATATCTGGAAGCACCGTGATAGTCTCTGTCGTTAGACTAATTTGTCGTTTTAGCGATTCACCAATGGCTTCTTTAACAACAATCTCATTTGGATTTATTGTCGTAATTTCATTAATTAAAGTTGCTTCATCTTCAAAATGAGTTACTTTTAATTCACCTGTTGAAACATCACAATAACTCAATGCATACATTGATGCACTTTGAATAAAACTCAGAATATAATTGTTTTGTTTTTCATCTACACCGCCTTGATCCATTACTGTACCAGGGGTGACAATACGAACAACTTCACGTCGAACCATGCCTTTAGTTTGTCTAGGGTCTTCCATTTGTTCACAAATGGCTACTTTATAACCGTTACTTATTAATGTCTCAATGTAGCCATCAGCTGAATGATATGGCACACCACACATTGGAATCGGGTCTTCTTTTTTTGCATCACGTTTTGTCAAAGTAATTTCTAGTACTCTCGATGCTACTTTAGCATCTTCAAAAAACATTTCATAGAAGTCACCCAATCTAAAAAACAATAGGCAATCTTGATATTGTGATTTTATTTTTAAATATTGCTGCATCATTGGGGTTTGGTTTGTCATAAATATATTTCACAATCCTTTTATTTTTCTTATTTTCACTTAGTTCATTGATTTAGTCATAGAAAGTAAGTTTTGTCTTTTTGCATCTCATCCTACATTGATTATAAGAGATGTACTTACATCTAATATCATTTTACTATCTCGTTATATTGTTTGAAATTTGTTTTAATAACCACACGATTTTCAGCTTTTCTAGCTAATTTAACTCTTAAATTTTAACATAAGTTTTCAATTTACGCCTGTTTATTAAATTTAAACATTTCTCATCATATTAAAAATTCAATGGGAGCGGGACAGAAATCAAATTTTCTAATAGAGATTTCATAATCCAACTCCCATATATAACAAAAGAGATTAAGACACTTTATTTTATCTTTAAGTAATAAATGACCTTAACGATTACAAGTTAACTTCATAAATTTACTTATTGATTAAAATAATATGTCTCAATCTCATAATAATAGTGTTTTATAAGTAGCGTTTTAAAATGCCTTTTCGCTTCAATATCATTAAAATGATATAACTAATAATTGCCCCAATTACACTTGAAACAATAAAAGCGAGCATTAATGGTTTAATTGCAAGATTTGAAAAACCAAGGACCCAAGCAAGTGGTATACACATGATGCTACCGATAATTCCAGTGCCAATCACTTCTCCCACAGCTGCCATAAATAGGTGCTTTCTATAATAATAAAAACCACTAGCGAGTAATACACCAATCATACTACCTGGAAAGGCAAAGAAACTACCGGTACCAAAAATCATGCGCAAGATTGATGAAATGAAAGCTTGAGCAAGTCCAAACCAAGGACCTACAAATACAGCGCAAAGTACGTTAATTAAATGCTGCATAGGTGCTGCTTTTATAGGGCCTAGTGGAATCACAATTATACTGCTTAACACAACATTTATAGCAATAAAAATTGCTGTTAATGTTAACTTTTTAGTCTTCATAGTGTTCAAACCCTTTCCATAAGTGCAATAAAAAATTGCTTATTCTTGGTGTTTATTTAATCTATCGGACATTGTGTGAATCATCATTTGTAATAAATCATTGGCTTCTGCTTGTGATTCTCTAAATTCTTCTACAATTGGCAGTATATTGATATCTTCTTCGATGTCTTGAATCTTTTCTTCCGAGGCCTGTAACGCATGTGTTTTACCGTAATTTTGCAAATTGACCGATTGCTTTTGATTTTTCTTTAATTCTTTCATTCGTTGTTCTAAATTTTCATTATGATGAATTTGTGATTCTACTTTATGATATTCTTTGACAGTATCTAGAGATTTAATACGTTCACTCAAACGTTCTGCTTCAGCTAAAATATCATCTTTTTCATACATTATTGTGTCACCACCGTTTTATCATTCACACTGATAAACGTGCCATTAAGTGAAAATTGTTTAGCTTCGTCAATATATACATTAACTATTTTTCCAATCATTGATTTAGGAGCTTTAAAATTCACTAATTTATTTTTTGAGGTATAACCAGATAAGACCGTATCATCTTTTTTACTTACACCTTCACATAATACTTGAACTGTTTGTCCTTCATATTGTTGCATTGCACGTTCAGAATAATACGCAACTTTTTTATTTAATTGCTGTAATCTATCTTTTTTTACATCCAATGGCACATTATCATTCATCTTAGCTGCAGGGGTGCCATCTCTTTGTGAGTATATATACGTATATGCGTGTTCAAACTCAACTTCGTCGTATAATGTTAAAGTTTCCTCAAACTGTTCATCTGTTTCATTTGGATAACCAACTATAATATCAGTTGTAAGTGCAACATTAGGAATATGTGTCTTAATTCTGTTAACGAGATCTAAATAACTTTCACGTGTATATTTACGTCCCATAATCTTAAGCACTGCATTATTACCAGATTGTACAGGAAGATGGACATGTGGCACAATATTTCCACCATTTGCAATGACTTCAATCATTCTGTCTGTGAAATCCCATGGATGACTCGTCGTAAATCTTACTCTCGGAATATCAATTTTTGAAATGTCTTCTAATAAATCTCCTAAACCATATGCTAAGCCATCAATATCTTTACCATAAGCATTAACATTTTGACCTAATAATGTGATTTCCTTATAGCCTTGGCGCGCTAAATCACGGACTTCATCTATGATATCTTCTGGTCGTCTGCTTCGCTCTTTACCTCTAGTAAAAGGCACTATACAGTATGTACAGAATTTGTCACAACCGTACATAATATTAACCCACGCTTTGATATTACCTTCTCTTACTTTAGGAAGATTTTCAATGACGTCTCCTTCTTTAGACCATACTTCAACAACCATTGCTTTTGAAAGATAAGCTTCTTCCAAAATTTCAGGTAAACGATGAATATTATGTGTTCCAAATATCATATCAACATTTTGATAAGATTTTAATATTTTATTGACCACAGACTCTTCCTGTGACATACAACCACATACACCAATGACCGTTTCAGGTTTTTCTTTTTTCAAATGTTTTAAATTACCTATTTCACTAAATACTTTATTCTCAGCGTTTTCTCGAATCGCACATGTATTAATTAATATAACATCTGCATGATTAATATCTTCCGTTGGTGTATAACCCAATGCTCCAAGTATGCCTGCCATGACTTCTGTATCATGCGCATTCATTTGACAACCATATGTTTTAATCAAAAATGTTTTGCCTTGTCCCATGTTTCGGTACTTTTCATCTATTTGAAAATCGTCATTATAATTAACTTCCTCCTTACCACGTTTTCGTGCTTCTTTTAAACTCGGGGGCTGATACACGTGTTCAAAATACTTGCTATAATCTTTAGTCTTTTTTTCACGTTCTGCTAAGATATCAATAGAAGTACTTTTTCTTTGTTCTTCATTCACTCTACAAAATCCTTTCTATATCATAAAAACTAAGAACAAGTAATTCAAAAGATTTCGCATCATTTTGTTTAACAACCTCGTAGTTCTAAGTTCTATAACTTTATCCATAATCATTATTACATTATATTAAATTTGAACACAAAGTGCAAAAAGACTTGTAAATAATTAAAGTCAACTTTTTTTGCAGTTAACCTTTATAAACAACTTTCATCATTCAATAAATGTGGCCGCGCTCAAAAATATAATCAAAAGTAGCCATGTCAGTATGAAATCAATGACTTTCAGCAATTAAAGTTTATAGATTAAGCAATACGAAGAAAATAAATTGAGCAGCTCTAGCTTGGGCTTACAAGTGCCAGAGCACTTGCATAAGTACCACTATCTCAATAAATTGAGAAGTATCAGCTTGGGTTTACAAGTGCCTTTGCACTTGCATAAGTACCACTATCTCAATAAATTGAGAAGTGGTTCTAAAAAAAAGTTTATTTATAAAATAAATCTGGCGCATACATAAATCTATATTTGAACTTTTTAAAGTTCATCATACTTCCCAGTCAGTGTCTCAATCGTTATCCCCTCAGGTACATGATAAAATTTAACCTGACTTATAATACTAGGAATTTCTAGTTCAACCATGCGATCATTTAATTTTTGAATTAATATTAAACATTCATTCATTTCACCTTGTACTGTTGTTTCTAATGGACCTACTCGGTACGTTAAACCTGCGTCATCTATTACTTTAATCGCTTCATCAACATATGGAATTACGTCTTCTCCGTTAGCAGTTTTAGGAATAATCTGAATACTCATTAATGTATCATTCATACTACGTCAACCCCTTAATTACTTTATTTACTTTATATTTTAGCAAATTAAACATAATACGCACAGTTATTCGCGTGTTACTTTATTCAAAAACAAAATGAAAACTAATGTACAACAATGCAATTATCATTTCATCATGTGTACTCATGATGTACAGCTTTATAATCATCCAATATCTAAATTACTCGTACAAAAAAACTAAAGAACCTCAATTATTTATATGAGATCCTTTAGCTTTTTTTGTTTCAAACTGCCTATGAGCGCTTGCTCCGCTTCAATCATTAACTTATTAATTGGACAACTATCACCATGATTAAAACTATCTTCAAACAAGCTTTGTTTACCATCAATTGTTGTAATCACTTCATAGATTGTTACATCTTGCCACTTTAAACTTAATTGGTATCCACCTTTAGCACCGCTACTCGCTGAAATAACACCAACTTTAACTAATCTTGTTAAAATTTTTGACAAGTAAGTTGTAGAAATACCTAATGCTTTAGCAAGATCTTGTACCGGAATTCGTTGAACATCACCATTATTTTTAATCATAAATAATAACGCGTGTAACGCATAATTGGTCGCTCTAGAATATTTCATTTATCATCATCTTCCTATTATAGACATCTTGAATCTATAATAGCTTAAGTGTCCATTATTTACAAGCGTTACTACACCTTTTGTATCGCTTGAACGATTGCACTTGTAAAGTTATCCATAAACTGACTCCAATTACTTTGGTCTTCTCGGCTATGTTTATTATATTTTTGATTTTTAAAGCACAATTTTCTTAATCCCGAAGTTAATTCTAGCTGTACACCTTCACCTGTGCTACAACAATTGATAATATTATCATCGTGTGCACCAGACATATGTTTAGGCGCTTGATCTACTTTAATATCTAATTGCTCAAATTGTTCTTTTAATGCACGAATCAAACTTTCATCTTTGCCGCCCATATATACAATGCTATCATCACCCACGCAGCCATGAATTGCTACTGCGTGTGTCTTATTTTTGACCATTTCCATCATATCCGGTTGGTCATAATGACGAGAGGTTACGTGTAACGCTTCATTTCCTTTTGATTTTGTTCCTTTAAAAGTAAAATAATCAAAATCACCCTTTTGTGCTGTTAAATCAGCAATTTCCGTTGTACCAGGTTCAATCGCTCCACCATGAATCGCCGAAATAATAACTTGGCTATCTAAGTCGCGACGAACCACTGACCAATCACTATTTTCAGTCGTATATTCAGCCAATTCAGTCATTGATTTATATTTATCTGCCATAAATAAACACCCTTCATAGTTTCTATTCAACCTATTCCCTAACTTAAGCACTATTATCTTAAGATTTTGTAAAGTCGTACCTAATCATTTAATATTTTTAAAGCATTGGCAATTGCAGTGGAAAATGAAAACATTAACTGCGACCAATTCTCTCGATTCTCTCTATCATGTAAATTATATTTATTATTTTTAAAACATTGTTTCCTTAATGCCACAGTTAGTTCTAATTGTACACCTGCGTCACGTTTACCCTTATTTACAAAATTCTCTGTTTGCATTCCAGCTATATGTGCTGGAGCCGGTTTGACCTTTATGCCTATTTTTTGTAATTGTTGTGTAATTTCATAGGATAATTCTAAATCTTTACCTCCAATATAAACTGCTACATCATCACCCATACAACCATGTAACGATACTACAACTTCATGTGTCGGTACTAATTCATTAAGTATGGGCTCATCAAAATGCTTTGATGTAACATGAAGTTCATGATTTTTATTTTTCCTGATTCCTTTAAATGTATAAAAACTATAACCACCAATTTCACTAATTAATTGTGCAATTTCTGATGTGCCACGTTCAATAGCACCACCATGAACAGCTGTTATTAAACTTTTTGCAACACGCTCGTTATATAAAATTTGCCAATCTTTATGTTCTTCAGTGTGATCAATCAGTTCTGACATTGACATAAATTGATCTATCATAATGAATGTCCTCTCTATCGTGTAATGAAAATATGTACTACAAATCATGCTTAATCAAACATATAAAAAAACTGTCACATGCTCAATACGACAATCAATGCGTGCATGATTATTTCGTTAATAATGTGACAGTTCATTAGCTTATTTAGTTAAAAATATTTTATATAAATTGTTTCGTTAATGCCTCAAATTGTTCTTCATCGATATGAATGTCTTGTTTAGCTAAAGGTGTACCGTTCATTTCTTCAATTTGTGATTCATATGAAGGTGTTTCAGTATCTTGATAAACAATACCTTTTATTAATGAATTATATTCTAACACTTTTTGAGTGGCTTTTTGCTTATCTTTAATATCAAAATCTTCAATATCATCGATATTTGTTAAATTTTCTTTAAACCAATCATACGTATTCACTTTGTTATATGTTACACATGGAGAAAATACATTCACAAATGAGAAGCCATCATGATTAATTGCGTCCTCAATCATTTTTGTTAGTCCTTTAATGTCACTTGAAAAACCTTGCGCTACAAATGTTGCACCTGATGAAAGTGCTAACTCTAAAGGTGCTACATTTTGTTCAATATTTCCTTTTGGTGTAGATTTAGTAATAAATCCTTGAGCTGAAGAAGGTGACGTTTGACCTTTAGTTAAGCCATAAATTTGATTATCCATAACAATGTAAGTCATATTCATATTTCTACGTAATGCATGAATCGTATGACCCATACCAATGGCATAACCATCTCCATCACCACCAGAAGCAATAACCGTTAAATCTTTATTAGCCATTTTTACACCTTGTGCCAATGGTAATGAACGGCCATGTATACCATGAACGCCATATGAATTTACGTATCCTGATAAACGTCCAGAACAACCAATCCCCGTAATAATCGCTACTTCTTCCGGTTCTAAACCAACATTGGCTGCTGCCTTTTGAATGGCTGCTTGTACTGAAAAATCTCCGCAACCAGGACACCAGTTAGGTTTTACATTATTTCTAAAATCTTTAAATGTCGCCATTTATACCAACTCCTTTATTTCTTTAGCTATCTCAAGTCCATTAGCTTCAATTTCATGTGGTAAAAATGGTGTGCCATCGTATTTCGTTTGATTTACTAATTTATCACCTAAATTTACGTTCATTTTTAATATATTGGCAAGTTGACCTTGATAATTATGTTCAACTACAACGACTTTTGAAGCTTTGTCGACTTCTTTTTGAATCGTTTCACTAGGGAATGGATGCAATTGTCTAATTTGTATGTGGTTAACCTTAATATTTTGTGATTCTAATCTTGATTTACCCTCTTGAATTGCACCTTTAGTTGAAATAAATCCTAAATATAGTATGTCTGCTGTTTCATGTTGTACATCAGCTTCTACTGGATTTTGTATTAATAGGTTTTCTGTTTTACGCATACGTTTATCCATTTGCTGTTGTCTATTATCTGCAGCTTCACTCGTTTTTCCTTCTTCATTATGTTCAACACCTGTAACATGATGAATGCCGCCTTTTACCCCAGGAATAGGTCTTGGGGAAACACCACTTTCTGTTAATGCATAACGTTTAAAGTAAGTTTTGTCATTTTCTTCACGTTCTATATCGGATTGGATCACGTCACCACGATTGATTTCTATTTTATTATAGTCTAATTGTTCAACCGTTTGTTTACCTAATGAAAGTTGTAAATCACTTAATACTATGACTGGACATTGATATTGTTCAGCCAAATTAAAAGCTTCCATAGTTAAATAAAATGCATCTTCTGCATCAGTAGGCGCGACTACAATTTTAGGAATATCACCATGTGTACCGTAAATCATTTGCATTAAGTCTGATTGCTCTTGTTTCGTTGGCAATCCTGTTGAAGGGCCACCACGCTGTGTATTTATAACTACAAAAGGCGTTTCTGTCATACCTGATAAACCAATCGCTTCCATCATTAGCGATAGTCCTGGTCCCGCACTAGCAGTAAATGCACGTACACCTGCATAGTTTGAACCGATTGCCATGTTTGCTGCAGCAATCTCATCTTCAGTTTGTACAACTGTTCCGCCCACTTTTGGAAGATTTTCAATCATATATTCCATAATTTCTGAAGCTGGTGTTATTGGATAAGCCGCCATAAATCTTGATCCTGCTGATAACGCACCTAAACCAATGGCATCGTTACCAATCATATATAGATGTGGCTTTCCATCCGTTTTATCTAAGATAAAATCAGCATCAACGTTATTTAACTGTTCATTCATTAAACGATAACCTTCATTTAACGCCTCTATATTCAATTCTACAACCTTGTCACCTTTTTTAGTAAACATGTTTGTAATTAATGTTTCAAAATCTGAAATATCGAGGTCCATAACAGCACAAGTGGCACCAATCGCTACCATATTTTTCATCAATGCAGTACCTAATTCTTTAGCAGTTGCAGTAAATGGTAGGTCTATCAATTGAGCACGACAGTTGTCTGGTTTCTCTGGCTTTGCTTTACTATCTGCAATAATTACGCTGTCTTCACGCATTTCATGATGGTTTAATTCGATTGTTTCTTGATCAAATGCAATTAAGATATCTAAATCATCACTAATTGCATGCACTGGTGTCGTGGATACGCGTATTTTATTATTCGTGTGTCCGCCCATGATTCTACTTGAAAAATGACGATATCCATATAAGTAGTATCCTTTACGGTTCATAGCAGTAGCAAAGATTTCCCCAGTAGATTCAATACCTTCGCCTTGTTGACCGCCCACTTTCCATGATACTTGTGATTTCATATCATCTTGCCTCCTAGTGGTTATAATAATTCATTGTTCATCATACCAAAATAAACCACCCTATTACTATGTACAGAGTGGTACTTTTTTTAAATTCATACTAATGGACGATATTTTAAAAAGGATGATCGTCATTGATTAATACACGTTCAATGTGTGTTGTTCTTCCTTCTTTATTGATATCTATAATCACGCCCGATAATACACTGCGACCTTCATCTGGCACAACATGTCTTTGTGGCAAACTTGTAATAAAACGCGTAATCACCTCATGTCTATTTATACCTAATATACCATCATAAAAACCTGTCATACCAACATCCGTAATATAACCTGTCCCTCCTGGTAATATACGTTCATCCGAAGTTTGTATATGTGTGTGCGTGCCCACAACAGCACTTGCTCTACCATCAAGATACCAACCCATAGCATTTTTTTCAGATGTCGTTTCAGCGTGAAAATCTACGAATATATAATCCGTTTCTTTTTTTGCTTCGTTTATAAGCTCATCTGCCTTTTTAAAAGGATCATCAATATCTTGCATAAAAGCACGACCTTGCAAGTTGATGATAGCTAGCTTAATTTCATTTATTTGAATAAATCGCATACCTACGCCTGGTGCTTCTTCTGGAAAGTTAGCCGGTCTTACCATACGATTTGCTGAATCTATAAAATCATAAATTTGACGCTGACCATATGTGTGGTTACCCATCGTCATAAAATCTACGCCTTCTCTTAATAAATCTTTGTATATTTTTTCTGTCAGGCCTTTACCATGTGCCGCATTTTCAGCATTCACAATTGTAACTGTAGGACGATATGTCTGCTTCAGTCTTGATAAATATGTTGTAATGGCCTCGCGCCCTACTTTTCCTACAATATCCCCAATAAATAATAATCTCATTTACGTGTTCATCCTCTCTTAGTGTTAGTTTAATTCAATTTATTTACAATGAAAAGGTGCTGATGAAAATTTATTAAATTAGCTAAGTTTTAATTATAAAAATAGTGGTATAGATTATAGTAGTTAAGAGCTAATCCAAAATATAGGAGTTGGAAGTAATACATGTCAATTAATATCGATCCACAACATTTTGCTGACTTAGTTGTTACAGCAAATCCATCAAAAAGTGAAGATGCAGAAGACATAGCTAAAGAAAGTTTGGAGCTATATATCAATGCATACCGTTTAGCTGAAAGGTATGCCAATATCTCTACAAACTGTTATGATACTGCAGAAATAATTAAAGAAGTACAACAGGCAGATTTAGAGCTCACTTAAATTTTAATATGTTAATTACAATGAACTTGGATTATTAAATCCATATACATCATTGAGCGTATCGATAAACTGTATAAAAGTATGACATATACTACATTATCTTAATGAGTTGTTACCAATACTTTTCATTGCAGTTATTTTTAACCTCAATGTGAAACATCCGCGACATAAATAAATTGTCGCGGATGTTCTTTTATTCTAAAATATTAAAAAAAACAAACTAAACGAAATATCGTTTAGTTTGTTTAAATTTCAAAAATTAATCGTTTAATAATTAACTTTTATTTTGCATATTCAATTGCTCTAGTCTCACGAACAACTGTCACTTTTATATGACCTGGATATTGAAGTTCATCTTCAATTTGGCTCTTAATATCTCTTGCTAAGCGATGTGATTTTAAGTCGTCGATAGTATCTGGTGATACAATAACTCGAATTTCTCTACCTGCTTGGATTGCGAATGCTTTCTCAACACCTTCATAACTTTCAGATAGTGTTTCTAATCTTTCCAATCTTCTAATATAATTTTCTAAAGTCTCTTTACGAGCACCCGGTCTCGCAGCTGAAAGTGCATCTGCTGCAGCAACCAAGATAGAAATAATTGAAGTTGGTTCAACATCACCATGATGGGAATGTATTGCATTAATGACTGTTTCATTTTCAGCGTATTTTTTCGCTAATTCTACACCGATTTCAACATGGCTACCTTCTACTTCGTGATCAATAGCTTTACCAACATCATGAAGTAAGCCAGCACGTTTAGCTAATGTAATATCCTCACCTAATTCTGCTGCTAAGATACCACTTAAGTGAGCAACTTCGATAGAATGTTTCAATACATTTTGTCCATAGCTAGTACGATACTGTAAACGACCTAAGATCTTAACAAGATCTGGATGCATGTTATGTACATTTATTTCAAATGTAGCTTGTTCCCCTGCATCTCTAATAATGTCGTCTACTTCTTTTCGAGCTTTGTCTACCATATCTTCAATTCGTCCAGGATGGATTCGACCATCCGAAACAAGATTTACTAATGCAGTTCTTGCAATTTCACGTCTAATTGGGTCAAAACCAGAAAGAATTACGGCTTCTGGTGTATCATCTATAATTAAGTCAATACCAGTTAACGTTTCTAACGTTCTGATATTTCTACCTTCTCTACCAATGATTCGACCTTTCATTTCGTCATTCGGTAAATTAACAACAGAAACTGTAGATTCAGAAGTATGCTCTGCAGCTAACCTTTGAACAGTAGTTGCTAATAGTTCTTTTGCATTTTTATCGACTGCTTCTTTTGCTTCTCTCTCTTTTTCCTTAACAAGTATTGCAATATCTTGTGACAATTCATCTTCAACTCTTTGAAGTTGCTCTTGTGCAGCTTCTGCTTGAGTGAGACCAGAGATGCGTTCTAATTCTTGTTCATGCTTATTTATTAATGTTTGAACACTACTCTCTTTTGCATCTACTTGTTGTTGTCGTTCTTCAAGTTTAGACTCTTTTTGCTCTAAAATCTCATCTTTTTTATCTAATAGATCAGATTTTCGCTCTAAGTTTTCTTCTTTTTGTAGAAGTCTTGCTTCCTGCTTTTGAAGATCACCACGTCTTTCACGAAGTTCAATTTCACTTTGCTCTTTTATGATTTGATTTTCTTCTTTAGCTTCTAGGAGCTTTTCCTTCTTAATATTCTCTGCTTCTTTATTACCTTGTTCGATAATATCTTCGGCAGTTTGTCTTGCTTGTAATTGCTTTTGATGCAACAAATTTCGGGCAACAATATACCCTACAACAACTCCGAGAATAATACCTAGCAAAATGAGTAGGAGGCCTAATAAATTCACACAAACACCCCCTTTTTATCTAGGATTTTGCTCTGTATATCAAATTTCAATATGATTAAATATGATTATATGAAGTTCTAAAAGAATCATACAATGTAATTGTACGGTTTACAGCTAAGAAGTGTCAAGGTTTCCATACACATTAATATAATATTTGAAGCGTTCCTTTTACACAATATTTACTTTACCGATTGCGCTTACTTAACTCACAGCACATTTGAAATGAAAAATATTTTCATATAATATTTTTATATTCTTATTCATATACAAAAAATAAGCTTAGACACGCTTGAATGTCTAAGCTTATTATTATGTTATTAGTAATAAATAACTCAAATTATATTTTATAACGCTCTACTGATAACCAGAACTTTAGTTATTCTTCCTCATCAAAAAGTGTAGCAGGACTTTCAGCTTCTTTTTCTTCAACGTCACCGTCAAAGATACCTAATTTTTCCCGTAATTTTTGATCAATTTCTTCTCGAATAGCAGGGTTTTCTTTGAGGTATAATTTCACATTTTCTTTACCTTGTCCCATACGTTCACCATTGTATGAATACCAAGCCCCTGATTTATTTACAATTTCATGTTCAGCACCTAGGTCAATTAATTCTCCTTCTTTAGAGATACCTTTACCATACATAATATCAACTTCTGCAACTCTAAATGGTGGTGCTACTTTATTCTTAACGACTTTAATTTTTGTTCTATTACCAACAATTTCTTGACCTTGTTTCAATTGTTCCGCACGGCGCACTTCTAAACGAACAGAGCTATAGAATTTCAAAGCACGTCCACCTGGTGTAACTTCAGGATTACCGAACATCACACCAACTTTTTCACGGATTTGGTTGATAAATACTGCTGTTGTATTTGATTTTGAAATTGCACCGGAAAGCTTTCTCAAAGCTTGGGACATAAGACGTGCTTGCAAACCAACGTGCGTATCTCCCATTTCACCTTCAATTTCAGCTTTAGGTGTAAGCGCAGCAACTGAATCGACCACAACGATATCAACAGCGCCACTTCTAACAAATGCTTCGGCAATTTCTAAACCTTGTTCCCCATGATCAGGTTGAGATAAATATAAATTTTGTATGTCTACGCCTAAAGCTTCTGCGTAAACAGGATCTAATGCATGCTCAGCATCTATGAACGCTGCAACACCGCCATTTTTTTGTACTTCAGCGATAGCATGTAACGCTACAGTTGTTTTACCAGAACTTTCTGGACCATAAATTTCTACGATTCTTCCTTTAGGGTAACCACCTACACCTAAAGCATTATCTAATGTTACAGAACCACTTGATACACTCGAAACTTTGCGCGCTTTGTTGTCGCCTAATTTCATAACAGCACCTTTACCAAATGATTTCTCCATATTTTTAATTACCGTATCTAAAGCTTTTTGACGATCGTTATCCAATGCTGGACCTCCTAAATGAGATTTATCTCTCGAAAAAATATCTTATATTCACTATACCTTGATTCAGATAATTTCGCAAGTATTTTGCGAATATTTGTTCGCTAATATTTGAATTCAATAATACTAAAATAGAACACACGTGCTATTTTTCGCATTTTCTGTATACTGTTCGTATTTATTTAAACCAATTTAGTAATCTAATCAACACATAATTTTGAGTTCTGCTTTTAATTAAATGTCTTCTTTGTGTCATTTTAAATGATTGTACAGCTAATTCATCATTTTCTAAAATACCTAAATATACCGTATCATGTTGATGTATCACTGAAATACCTATTTCCGTGTTAAACATGTCTTTGACAATCTGAGCAGATACTGAAAGTTGAGATGTTATTATATCACGTTCATCTATAAATTGCGTGTGGTGAGATAACATACCTTGAAGTAACTGATTATTATCAAAATTTTTCATCCGAGAAAATAATATACCATCTGTCACCCCATCATAAATGGCAAATGTTTTTGTCATATTATTCATAAATGCTTGTTCTATAACAATATCATCAGAACCATAATAATATTTACCGATACGTTCTAAAATTTCTTCTTTAAGCGGCGCTATTAACGTTTCACATACTTGTTGTGTCTCACCATTTGCTGTCAATCTTACATTGACTTCGTGAGACCCAGCTAATGGTGCTATCGTAGGGTTCGTTTGTTGATCGATTAAATCCATTAATTCTGTTTCGACCTTTGATTCTCCTATACCCGCAAAGCGAAGTAATTCTGAAAATATTGTATTTTCACCATTTATAAAATAAGGTAATAACGCCTCTTTAGCCATCGGTTTCATTTCTTTTGGTGGACCTGGTAACAAAGCAATTTGCTTTCCATGTTGTTGGACAAGCATTCCTGGGGCCATACCGACCTTATTATCCAAGACATGCGCACCTTCAATGACTAACGCTTGTTGACGGTTATTTGGCGTCATTTCGACGTTTTGTTCATTAAAATATTGTTCGATGTAGTCGAGTGCATTTTGATCGATAACTAAATCTCGATCTAATACTTTCGCAACTGTATGCTTAGTTAAATCATCTTTTGTAGGGCCCAAGCCTCCAGTTAATATAACGGTATCATAATTTTCTAATGCTTTATTAATTACTCTCTCTAATCTTTGTGGGTTATCACCAATCACTGTATGTTCAACCACATTATGGCCAGCACTATTAAATAATTTTGATAAGTATTGACCATTAGTATTAGCGATTTGTCCTAATAATAATTCTGATCCTACCGCAATAATAGATATATTCAAAACGTTTCCTCCTGAGATATTTACATTTTTGTAAATAATTTATTCCTTATAGCTTCTAATTAACAATATATTTCTACTTCCCTATATTATAAAATGAAAAACCATAAATAACGAAAGATTCGTTCATGTGAAAGCGCTTCTATACGACTTGTTTATAAAAATTAAAAAAATCGAAGCATGTCCAAATTATCTACATGCCCCGATTTATAGCGTTATGATGTTAATGTGTTTATGATTTTGCTTTAAACACATCTCTACCTTTATAAAAATATTCAATTCCTGATAGGATAGTGAAAAATACACCGATATATAGTAATACCTGTCCTAATTCAAAACCAATCCAGCTAGACAATGGATCGCCTAAAAGAATCCAAACAAGGGCAACCATAGTAACAGCAGTTTTTATTTTACCTAACTGACCTGCAGCACTAACAAAACCTTGTTCTATTTGTAATAAGCGTAATCCCGTAACAGCAAATTCTCGAGCAATAATAATAATTGCAACTACAGAATTGGTTAAATCTACTTGTACGAGCGCAATCAAAGCACTTGATACTAGTAATTTATCTGCTAATGGATCTAAAAATTTACCCATGTTTGTTACAAGTTCCCATTTACGCGCTAAGTAACCATCTACAAAGTCACTTAATGATGCGACGATAAAAATAATGCCACTAATTAATAATTCTATTCTAATTTCATTACCACCGATAAATGAAATTTTACCAAATCCAAAATCCGCTAGAGCAAACAATAGGAAGATTGGAATGAGTATAACTCTAAATACAGTTATCCAATTCGGTATATTCATACAAAGTCCTCTTTTCTATTTATAACTTATGACGTACTTGGACTTACAGATTAAAAAATTAATACTGAAAAAATCCATAAAAGTGCTGTAATAATAACAAATATACTTATTACAACGGCCACTTGCAATGGTTCTTTATTTTTAGTTCGATAAGTCGGTTTATCTTCTTTTGAAAAAGCAGTTATTGTATTTTGAAGCGATTCATCATTACTAGGAATTTCTTCTCTATGCGCCTCAATTAACTGTACTGAGTCGATATTCACTGCTTTTGCATATTTCCTAATAAAACCTTCTGCATAATTTACATTTTTCAACGATTCAAAATCATTATTCTCAATCAGTGTAAGTGTTTCTCTTTTTATTTGGGTACGCGTTTCAAGTTCGTTTAGTGTCATACCTAAACGTTCTCGACGTCCTTTTAAAGTTTGACCAACTAAATTCAAAATGTTAGTCCTCCTTAATAACTATTCATATTTTATTCAAAAAATCCAAATCCGCCACCAAACGTATCATCACCAAAATCTAAGTTATTTTTACTTTTAACTGTTTTCTTTTTCATTTCTTCATATTGAATTTCTTGATTTTTATTTTCTCGTAATTCGATGATATAGTCAAAATCACTCATTTCATAATCACTCGTTTCAACGAACAAGTCAGGATGTTCGACTACTTTTATTGCTGGTAAACTCATAACTTCTTTAACTAATTCTTGATGTTTTTGACTAGACTCTCTCGCTGTGACTGCACCGTCGATAATATAAACATGATCAGAATCATATTCTCCTTTAATTAAAGAGCTACGAACAGTCTGTTTAATTAACGTTGAACTGATAAATAACCATCTCTTGTGCGCACACACACTACCTGCAACGATTGATTCAGTTTTACCTACTCTCGGCATACCTCTAATACCAATTAATTTATGGCCTTTCTCTTTAAATAATTCTGCCATAAAATCAACAAGTAAACCTAAATCATCTCTTTCAAAACGAAACGTTTTTTTATCATCTGCATCTTGTTCTATGTATCTTCCATGTCTCACAGCTAAACGATCACGTAACTCTGGTTTACGCAATTTTGTTATAGATATATCATCTATTTCTGTTACGATATTTTCAAATCTATGCACTTTATCTAGACTATCTGACTTTATTAATAGCCCTCTACGACCTTCATCAATACCATTGATAGTCACAATACTAATTCCCATCAAACCTAATAAACTAGAAACATCTCCTAAAAGGCCAGCTCGGTTCATTGTTATCTCATATTCTAAATACCATTCTTTTTTAGTTGCTACTGTCATGAAATAAACACCCCTTTGTTTATAAACCATATGTTGTCTTTTATGATAAACAGCAAATGATACACTTTAAATAAACATTATTTTATAAATTATATCATTGACGTTTTGTTTTATTAGCTGAGCATAAATATAAGAATCATCCTATTAGATCATATGAACAACTAACGACTAGAATGAACTACAAACGTGCTACTTCACTTTAGCTATAGTAATCCTTTCATCAGTCATCTAAGTTAAATAGTAATACAAAACTTTTTAGAAAATTACTTCCTCATACTTACTGACATTATATCATTGAATGTTTCAAAGTTGTTTTATTTTCTATAGTTTACTTAAATTATTTACAAGTACCAAGCGCCATTCACTTTTTGAATTGTTCCGGTGATACTTTTCGCAAAAGGATGACATAGATAACTACATGTGTGAGCAATTTCAGTCGGATCTATCAATCTTTGTTGTGGCAAGTCTTCAGTAATTACTGCCAATTCCGCTTCACTCCAAACTCGAGCCATATTACCACTTACCAAACCGGGTGCAATAGCGTTCACCGTTACTGAAGTCATTGCAAGTTCTTGACTCAATGCTTTTACAAAAGCAATTTGGGCACCTTTCATTGCAGAATAAACTGATTCCATACTTGCACCTGTTTCACCCCAAATAGATGAAATAACAACAATCCTACCACTCTGACTTTGTCTTAGTTGATCAACAAAATACCTACAAACACGTATGAATTGTTTTACGTGAATTTGATAAGCTAAATCAATCATTTCGTCATTCATATCTTGTATTTGTCCATATAATGCAGTGCCACTCGCATAAATAAGGCAATCCAAATTAGTAATAAAATCAAAGTAATCCGCAAAATCGATGTCCTGCATTAACTCTATTTGTATGAATTGTACAGGCTGACTTTTATATTGCGACTGCAGTGTATCAACATTAGCCTGATTATACTGAATGATAACTTCATAACCGTCAGACAATAGACGATCAACGATAGCTGTACCTATACTACCAGAACCACCCATCACTAATGCCTTCATTTTTATTTCATCTCCAAACGACTATCAACAACTTGCTCTAGGTTCAAGCACATTTTTGAAGTTTCGTTTACACTCTCTAAAGTGATGCTTTCAACAATTTCCAATAAATCGAATAAACTTACGCCTTCAAAATATAATTTCGTATATTGGTTCGCTATGTATTCCGGAGAATTTAACCCTGAAATAAATTCACCTATGAATTGTTTTTTTAGTAAACTAAATGCTTCTTCATCATTCAGTTGTCCTTGGTTGTTTTCAATTTCTGTTAAAAGTAACGCTTTTAATTTATCAGGATACTGTGTTGCGCTCGTAATTACTGAGAAACTATATGTCGGTTCTAATACAAATTGATATCCAAATGTCTCATCAATTAGATCTTCGTTAAGTAAAGATTGATAAAAATCTGTTTCTTCACCAAATAACATTTCATAGAAAAGTGTCATCTCTAAATCTCTCTTTACAAAAGATGCGTCGGGTTCATCAACTAACGGATTGTTTTTAAAGCCTAACATCAATCGAGGTGATTGCAATTTCATAGTTTCAGTCACTTTGGATTCATTTACAGTTGCTTTTTCTATCAATGGATCTCTAACTATTTGCGGTTGTGCTTCTTTATCGCGTTGATTTTCATGCGTTGCCACGACATCATAAATATTTGCTACATCTACATCGCCGACAACAAAGAGTACCATATTCGATGGATGATAAAATGTCTCATAACATAAATAAAGATCATCTTTAGTAATCTCATAAATACTCTCTACACTGCCTGCAATATCCACACGAATAGGATGTGTATCATACATAGCTTTCAATGTATTAAACATTAATTTGTAACCAGGCTGTTCTTGGTACATTTTAATTTCTTCAGCTATGATGCCTTTTTCTTTATCTACTGTTTCTTTAGTGAAATAAGGTGACTCAACCATTGTTAATAAGCGTTTAATATTACGCTCCACATGATCTGTTGCACTAAATAGATAACTTGTACGATCAAAACTAGTGAATGCATTGACTTGTGCATTATCTTCAGCAAATGCCGTAAATAAATCTTCACTCTCATCATCGTTTTCAAACAATTTATGTTCTAAGAAATGCGCTACACCATCTGGAACAGTGACAAAAGTATCACTACCATGTGGCTTAAATTTATTATCTAACGAGCCGAACTTTGTAGTATACGTCACAAATGTTTTTTGGAACCCTTTTTTGGGGATAATAAATAATTTCAATCCATTATTTAATTCTGCTTCAAATACACGTTCATCTATTTGTTCATAATAATTTTCTCGCATTAGTCATTACCTCCTTTTGTCAGAATATAAATGGTATCAAGCACAACCGCTTGCGCTAATTGTTGCACATCTGATTTTGTAACACTTTGGATACCTTCAAAATAACTTTCTTCTGACATAGGCTCATCTAATAAGATATTGTTGTTTAAAATTTCTATCATACTTTTTGGTCTGTCATGTGATTCTTGTCTCTGCGAAAGAATTACTTTTTTAGCTAATGCTAGCTTATCTTCTTCAAATTGACCGTTTTGGAACTTTTCAAATTCTTTGATAATTGTATCTTTTGCAACTTCATATTTATCTATGGATACACCACTCAGTACAAACATGAAGCCATTTTTTGCATCAATTTGTGAATGAATTGAATATGCCAAACTTTGTTTTTCACGGACTTCATTAAATAATACAGATGAAGGGTCACCACCGAACATTACATTAAATACAACCATTGTAAAATACGCTGCGTCGCCATATTTTGCCGGCATTCTAAAGCCCATATTCAACTTAGCTTGATCTACATCGTCCACTTCAACAATTTCTTGTGGTAATGTATGTGCTTGTTTCATAGGTGCGTCTTGCGTTAATTCAAAGTGGAAAGGTTTGATATCGAAATAAGTTTTCAATTGCGTTTTAACTTGTGCTTCATCTACGTTACCAACGACGTAAACTGCACAATAATCATTTTGTAGCATAGATTGATATATATCGTATAAAGTTTCTGGCGTTACACTTTTTATGTATTCTATTTGACCTGTAGCCAAATGTCTATAAGGATGTTCTCCAAACATATGTTTTAATAAATTTAAAAATGAAATCTGCGATTTGTTATCAACCATCGCTTCTAGTTTTTTACCTAATAAAGATTTTTCTTGTGACACAAAAACCTCATCAAATTGTTGATCAGTCACTAACGGGTTCCAAATAATTTCTTTTAACAATGCCACACCTTTTTCAAATAATGGTGTTTGGTCTTTCAAATAACGTTCATTAATTAACTCTAATGAAATGCTTATAACATGCTTATCTTTAAATTTTGAAACAAAACTATTCACATAGGCGCCATATAAATGTGATAAATGTCTATTGAATGCTTTATCTGTAGGCCATTGTTTGGTTGCTCGAACTAATACTTTGCTTAGAATCGAACGCGCAGTCATGGTGTCACTTTCTAAGGGAGCCATAAATTTCAACGTTATTGTGGTCGTTTTAAATTTTGTAGTTGGCATTACTTTAATATGTATGTCATTCTGAGTATTTTTGTTCTTCAAATTGTCATGCCTCACTTTCATAAATTTCTTATTATAAACTATTTTTAACCGTTTTAAATTTTACTAAACTACTTTTGAAATAATTAAAAGAATAAAGTATTGGTTGGTCATCTTTATCATAATGGACTAATTTCAATAACATAAGCCCTTCATGTGGTGATGCACCTAAGATGTCTGAAATGTGCGGCTCATAACTGATGGCCTCCATTTCAGTATCAGCATATGCCACTTTTTTTCCCGCATGTGCTTCGATAGCACCTAGTAACGATTCATCGCTATTTTGATATTGTGCGCATGTTAAGTCACTCGCAGGCACTTTATCTAAACAATATACTACGGGTTTCTTATTTGCCGTTCTGACACGTTCTATAATTGTAACGTTTGCCTTATCTGCAATATTTAATCGTTTTGAATCTAATGAGGTCGCTGGTTTTTCATCAAAACTAATATATTCTGTCCCAGCACTATAACCCTGATCTTCAATCATTCTACTTATACTTACAACTTCTCCTAAAGGATAATAGAATGGGTGCAGTGATTTAACACGTGCACCTTCTTCTAAATTATTTGATAAAACTTGTTCAGTGATTAATTCATCTACTGCATCATAGACATCATCTGTCTTTACATTTAATGTTCTAGCTATTGCTAAATTACTTGGTAATGGTTCACCATGTTGTAATTTGCCATCTTTGATTTGTTGTATCATCCACTCTTTAACTTTATAAACAGAAGTCAGTTCCATTTTTACACCTCATCACTATCTAAATCCACTAATATTTGTCTAGGTTTACTTCCTTTTTGTGGTCCAATAACTTGATTTCGTTCTAAATCGTCCATTAATCTGGAAGCGCGATTATAACCAATTCTAAATTGTCTTTGTAATAAAGAAGTACTCGCTTTTTGTTGTTCAATGACAAATAAATATGCTTCATCATAAAGCGCATCTTCACTCTTCATTTCTGATTTTTCTACTGGTGCGTCTGGTTCCATTTCTTTAACATAATTCGCTTTTTGCTGTTCTACTACATAATTAACAATGTCTTGCACTTCTTGATCGCTTAAAAATGCACCCTGCACACGCGTTCTTGTAGAACCACCATTTGCAACATATAGCATGTCACCTTTTCCTAATAGCTTGTCTGCGCCACCGCTATCAATAATCGTTCTAGAATCCGTTTGTGAACTAACAGCAAAAGCAATTCTACTTGGAATGTTATTTTTGATTAAACCAGTAATCACATCCACAGAAGGGCGTTGTGTTGCAATGATTAAATGAATGCCTGCTGCACGAGCCATTTGAGTAATTCTTTGAATTGCATTTTCTACTTCTTTACCAGCAACCATCATTAAATCAGCTAATTCATCCACAATAACCACGATATAAGGTAGTTCAGCTTGTTTTTCATCTAGCTCAAGATTTTGTCTTCTAATCGCTTCGTTGTAACCTTCTATATTTCTTGTAGATGAATGTTGGAATAAATCATAACGACGCTCCATTTCGGCCACAACTTTTTCTAAAGCTTGAGATGCCTTATGAGGATTTGTAACTACCGGTATCAATAAATGGGGAATCCCATTATATACATTCAATTCTACCATTTTCGGATCAATTAACATAAGTTTTACTTCATGCGGCTTTGCATTAAGTAAAATACTAGTGATAATACCATTGATACATACGGATTTACCACTACCTGTAGATCCAGCAACAAGTAAATGAGGCATTTTATTTAATTCAACTGTTATAGGATCACCTGAGATATCTCTTCCTAATCCTACTTCTAATTTATTTTTTGCAGGGAACTTCTCATCTAATACTTCTTTAAGTGATACAAGTGAAATTTTGTCATTTGGTACTTCAATACCCACTGCAGAACGTCCTGGAATAGGTGCTTCAATACGAATATCCTTAGCTGCAAGTGCAAGTGCGATATCATTGTGCAAGTTTACAATTTTACTTACTTTAACACCTTGTGCAGGTTGAATTTCATATTGTGTTACCGCAGGACCGATTTTTATTTGTGTCACTCTAGCATCTACACCAAAATTTTTAAGTGTTGTTTCTAGCAGTTGCCCCTTTTTCTGAACTTCTGCTTTTGAAGTTGCTTTTTGTTTCGCTGGTTGCTTAAGTAATGAGAGTGGTGGAATCGTGTATGCCTCGTTTTCCACTTCTCCAGCTTCTGAAATCGAGTTAACCGCATCGCTTTGACTATCTTCAGTTTCTTCAGTAGCATCCATAGATTGATCTAATGAAGCCAAATCCGCATCATTTGTATCATGCTCTGTATGTTGAACATTATCCGCTTCATGATCGTACATGCGTTTAGTACGTTGTTTTTTAGTATTTGGACTTTGATTTGTAGATTCTTCATCATTTTCACTATGTCCGTATATAGGGATAGATAATTGTTGGTTACTTGTTTCGTTTGGTACTTCTTCTAGCTCGCTAACATCTTTAATGTCTTGTTGCTCAGTCGCTTCTAGTTGTTGTTTCTCACGCTCAGCTTTCTTCTCAGCTTTTACGCGTGCATTCGCTTCTTTTTTGATTTTATTTTGTTTGCGCTTTTCTTTATAATTTTCTGAAGCATCCTGACTTTTAACTTTTAACTTTTCAAATAATATTTTAGATACATCTCGGTGCTTTTGTTTTAAAAGTAAAATAATACTTGAAGCTATAAGTAAAATTGTGACAATAATAATACCTACAATTGAAATAAGCGGTATAGATATCGATAATAAATAATGACCTAAGAGTCCTCCGCCAAAATTCGGAAAATTCGTATGTTTATATGAACTATATACAAATGACAATACTGGTTCACGTTGCGCTTGTACCTTGTTTGTAAAATAAAAAACAATATGTGTAACTAGCAATAAAGCTAATTGTAATACGAAGGCACCCACTGTACGTCTCGTTTTAGGTAATGCTTTATAATATGTAATGAATATAGTTCCAATCAAAATAAGTATATAAGTTAAAAATCTACTGTTACCAAATAAATAATTAAAGAAACTATCAATCATTGTTCCCACTATACCAAGTTGAAAAGCACCTAAGACGATGATGACAAAAATTGCAATTGCCAATATATATCTTAAGGGATGATCACCTTGTTGTTTCTTCTTATTGGATGTCTTTCTTCTTGTATTTGCAGGTTTTCGCTTAGCTGTTGATCTTTTTTTCGTTTGTGCCAAATTTAACACCTTCTTTTCGACTCAGTTTTCAAATATGCGTCATCATATGTTCAATTCCTACATATGTGATATAACATTTTCGTTTAAAATATATGCATGTTTCTCATAGTTATTAATATTTATGTATAAATAAAGTTTCGCATTCTTACATAATAACATAAAAGAGGTAAGACATTTTTTCGCTCTTAGTGCATTTAAAGGTTGGATTTATGGCAAAATTGCTTAACATGTCACCTTAATCTACTTTTAAATATATTTACCTAAGCGTATGTCTTAACCTCTTTGTTTAGTATTAAAATTATTAAATTTCAGAAATAACTGGAATAATCATCGGACGACGTTTCGTATTTTCAAATAATAATTTACTAATTTGATCACGCATACTCTGTTTAATTTCAGACCATTCAATGCGTTTCTCTTGTAAACCTAATTCGACAATTTCACGGACTTTTTCTTCAGCTTCATTTAAAAGTGCTTCACTTTCTCTTACATAAACGAAACCTCTTGATTGAATTTCTGGACCTGCCGCTATTCTTCTATTTTTTGGATCAAGCGTAACCACAGCAATAAATATACCGTCTTCCGCTAATAAATGACGATCCCTTAATACGATATTACCGACATCTCCTACACCGATACCATCAATAAGTACATTTCCAGAATTTACTTTTTCATTTAAAATCATTTCTTCACCATCGTAGTTAACAACATCGCCTTTTTCTACAAGGAAGATTTTTTCAGGTTGTACACCTGCTTCATTAGCTAATTTAGCATGAGAAATTTGCATTTTAAATTCTCCATTTACTGGTATAAAGTATTCTGGTTTCATTATGTTAATCATCATCTTCAACTCTTCCATGCAACCATGACTAGAAGCATGAATCTTTTTACTATCTGGTATAATTTCAGCACCTGCACGTACTAATTCATTTAAAGTATTACCTACTATCACTTCCATATTGGCAGAAGCTGTAATAGCTAGAAAGACAGAGTCCCCTGGTTCGATATTCATTATCTTATGCTTTTTCTGAGCCATTTGACTAAGCGCTTCAACAGGTTCACCTTGCATACCAGTGGCTATGATAATCACTTCATTCTTAGGATAATTTTCAACATCATTGATTGGAATTAATAAATCTTTTGAAATATCAAAATATCCCATTTTTCTAGCAATGTTAAATGAGCTTTCAAGTGAACGTCCTAAGAATGACACTTTTCTATTTAATCTTTGCGCAAGATTTAATACTTGTTGAATTCTTATAAAATTAGAAGCATAACAAGATACAATTAATCTGCCCTTCACTTTTGTAAATGCATCGTACATATGTGATTCAATCACATTTTCTGGTGTATTATAACCTGGCTTTTCAGCTTCAGTCGAATCACTAATTAAAGCAAACACACCCGCTTCGCCTATCTCAGTCATTTTCTTCAAATCTGGTGCATAATGTCCATGTAAACTTTGGTCGAATTTAAATTCACCCGTATAAACAATTGCGCCATAAGAAGTATGGATACAAATACCTAAACTATCTGGAATACTATGCGTCGTATTAAAGAAAGTGACATTTACCCCTTTAAAACGCATCACTGATTCATTATTCACTGTGTAGTATCTAACTTTTTTATTTACATTGCGTGCTTTCATATTCTCTTTAATTAAAGCAATCGTCAATTTCGAACCGTATACCGGAGCATCAACTTGTTCTAACACATACGTTACAGCACCAATAGCATGTTCGTGTCCATGCGTTAGAAAGATCCCTTTTAATTTTTCTTTATTTTCTATTACGTATTGAATATCTGGAATAACAATATCTACGCCCAGCATTTCGTCTTCTGGGAACATTAAACCAGCATCAAGCATAAACATTTCATCGTCCACTTCGACGATATACATATTTTTCGCAATTTCTCCAACTCCGCCGAGTGGAATGATACGAATGTTTTTATTTTTTTTCTTTATTAAACTCAAAATGTTACCTCCTATTTAATTTCCCCGTCCATATATAAACTCATAATTTATTATAAGTTAAAATGCGCTTTATGTACACTATTAAAGTAATTACAACAAATAGTTTATATCTATTTTAATTCTATAATCACTCAATTTATATTGACTTAATATACAATGCGACTTGAAAATTTTCCACAAACTGAAATTCCGTTTATATACTATTTATAATTACAAACTTCCTTATTAGCATTTTTTATGTATAAAAAAAGAAACTAGCAAATACTGCAATGTGATACTTCCAACAATAGAATCGATGACATGCTATTGTAGGAAGTTACATTCAGTTAACTAGTCTCTCGTTATAGTTACAATACCAATTTTATGATAAAACTCTAATTTATAGTAATGCTTTATGTGATGCATTGACACGACCTTGTTTGTCAATTTCAGTTACTTTGATTTTGAAAATATCGCCGACTTTTAAAACATCTTCGACTTTATCAATACGTTCATTCGCAATTTGCGAAATGTGAACAAGTGCATCTTTACCTGGGAATAATTCAACAAACGCACCATATTTCTCAATACGTTTGACTTTACCTTCATAAACTTGTCCAACTTCTGCTTCACGTGTAATATCTTCAATGATTGAACGTGCACGTGCTATGGCATCTTTATCAACTGCACCAATAAAGATCGTACCATCTTGTTCGATATCAAGTTTCACGCCAGTTTCATCAATGATTTCATTAATTTTTTTACCACCAGGTCCAATGACATCTCTAATTTTCTCTGGTTTAATTGTCATCGTAACTACTTTAGGTGCAAAAGCACTTAATTCGCTACGAGACGTATCGATAGTTTGTAGCATGTGATCTAATATAGCTAGACGACCTTCACGTGCTTGATCTAACGCTTCTTTAATAATTTCTTTTGTTAAACCATCAATTTTAATATCCATTTGAATTGCAGTGATACCTTCAGCTGTACCTGCAACTTTAAAGTCCATATCGCCAAGTGCATCTTCCATACCTTGAATGTCTGTTAAGATTGTATAACTATCATCACGTGTCACTAAGCCCATAGCAATACCTGCAACAGGTGCTTTAATCGGCACACCAGCATCCATTAATGCTAATGTAGACCCACAAATTGATGCCTGTGAAGACGAACCATTGGATTCTAATACTTCACTTACAATTCTTACAGTATATGGGAAGTCTTTCAAATCCGGTATAATATGGCTCAATGCACGTTCACCTAATGCACCATGACCAATTTCACGACGACCTGGAGAACGAACAGGACCCGTTTCACCTACTGAGTAGTTTGGGAAGTTATAATGATGCATGAAACGTTTCTGTTCTTCTTCCCCTAAACCGTCTAGGATTTGATATTCACTCATTGAACCTAAAGTTAGGACAGATAGTGCTTGTGTTTGACCACGTGTAAACAAACCAGAACCATGCGCTCTAGGTAAGACACCTACTTCTGATTCTAATGGACGAATTTCATCTGTTTTACGGCCATCAGGTCTGATTTTTTCTTCAGCAATTAAACGTCTAACTTCCTCTTTCACTAAGTCATTTAATATACTATTCACTTCTTTAATTAACGCTTCGTTATCTGCGTCTTCTTCATCAATAAATTCAGCTGCTACTTTTTCTTTGAGCGCATCTAAATTGATATCACGTTGTTGTTTATCAAATGTTAAAACAGCATCTTTTAAACCGTTCTCTTGTGTTAGTTGTTTAACTTTTTCAACTAATGCTTCATCTTTTTCTACAGGAACGAATGCTTTTTTCTCTGGTTGGATATGATCAACAATTTCTTGTTGGAAATTAACCAATCGTTGAATTTCGCTATGTCCAAAGAAAATAGCTTCTAGCATTTCACTCTCAGTAATTTCACTAGCGCCCGCTTCAACCATGTTCACTGCATCTTTATGACCAGCAACTTCTAGGTCTAAACGCGACACTTCTTTTTGTGCTACCGTTGGATTGATTACGTATTCACCATCAATATATCCCACATTCACACCGGCAATAGGCCCTTGGAATGGAATGTCAGAAACACTCAATGCCATAGATGAACCTATCATAGCTGCCATTTCTGGTGAACAATCTGGATCAGCACTAAGTACAGTATTCATTATTTGAACATCATACTTATAACCTTTAGGGAACAATGGGCGGATTGGTCTATCAATTAATCGTGCAGTTAACGTTGCTTCATCGCTTGGACGACCTTCACGTTTCTTAAATCCACCTGGAATTTTACCAGCTGCATACATTTTTTCTTCATAGTTAACCATTAATGGGAAAAAGTCACCATCACGTGGTTCTTTTGAAGCTACTGCAGTAGATAAAACTACTGTATCACCATAACGAACGAGTACGGCACCATTAGCTTGTTTAGCAAGTTGACCTGTTTCAATCGTTAATGATCTGTTTGCCCATTCGGTTTTAAAAACTTTTTTCTCTTGAGACATTACGAATCTCCTCTCATATATCTATTAGTTCTATCATATCATTTCTTAGAATAATTTTATATTAGTATATTCCTTTTTAAAAAATAGCTGTTCTAAATTATAAAAAAGGGAAAGGACCCTAAAGGTTCTTTCCCTATCAATAAACGTCTTAAAATTAACGACGGATACCTAATGATTTAATTAATTCACGGTAACGTTGAACATCTTTGTCACGTAAATAGTTAAGTAAGTGTCTACGACGACCTACCATTTTTAATAATCCGCGACGTGAATGATGATCTTTTTTGTGTTCACGTAAATGTTCGTTTAATGCAGTGATTTCTGCAGTTAATACAGCGATTTGGACTTCTGGAGAACCAGTGTCTGCTTCGTGTGTACGATATTCTTTAATTAGTTCATTTTTGCGTTCTTGTGAAATTGCCATTGTCAATTTCCTCCTTTTAATTTTTATTCGCCTTTATCCGAGCAAAACGTCGGAGTCTCGAGCTGCCAAGGTAAAGGTGCATAAATGTGGATTACACATTCGACTTAAATATTATATGATAATTCATCACCAAAATCAACCGATAATAGATATTTTGCTTTTTCTTTATCTTTGTTCATCTGTTCAACTAAAGGATCTATTCCATCAAATTTAATTTCTGGTCTTAAATAGTGATGCCAATATACGGTTACACGTTCACCATAAATATTTTCACTAAAGTCGAATAAATTCACTTCAATAACTACTTGTGCTTTGGAAGGATCATGAAACGTCGGTTTAACCCCAACATTGGCTACGCCTCGATATGTTTCTTTGTTTACACCAATTTCCATGCTGACAGCATAAACGCCATTTTTCGGCAATACATAATCACCACTCGGTTGCACATTAGCCGTAGGGAAACCAATTGTTCTCCCTCGTTTTTCACCCTGAACAACTGTACCTTTAATACGATATCGGTAACCTAATTCTTCATTGGCCTTCTGCAAATCGCCTGTTTTAAGCGATTTTCTAATATCTGTTGTAGATATTTTTTCTGACTCAATCTCTTGTTTACTCACAACTGTTGTATTAAACTCAGACATTTCGTCAAGAATCATCATGTTCCCTTTACCGAATTTACCAAATGTAAAGTCAAAGCCAGCAATCACTTCTTTTACATTATTTTTGATAATATAATCCTGAATAAATTCTTCAGCCGTAACTTCAGCAAACTTAGATGAAAAATTAATAACGATACAATAATCTATACCATATGACTCTAAAATTTCCACCTTATCCTGAATTGGTGTTAAATAATCTGTTCTCTTTAATTTAGGATTTAATACAACTGAAGGGTGCGGATCAAATGTCATGACTGCTTTTTTTAAATTTTGGGATTTTGCTTTGGCATCTAATGTTTCAAATACTTTTGCATGACCTTTATGCATACCGTCAAAAAATCCAAAAGCCATCGCAACCGCTTCTGTTATATATTGATTATCTTGAATTGGATGAGCTACTTCTATCACTTTCATGTGTATGACTCCTTTAGTTAAACACTTTTTTAGGTTTAATTTCATCAAGTTTTTCTGAGTGTGGTTCATAAATTGCTAACACTTTATGTGTTTCATTATCGACCATTATAACGATGTCGTCTATATTTTGCTTGAACTCAGCTTTGTAAAACTTTTGTCCATTTAATATTTTTCCTTTAATGGCGTTATCAGTAATTAAAATTTGTTCAATACCTTTCAAACCATATTCTATAGGAAATAATTTCTCAAGTAACGTGTCATGCTCATGCAATGACTTTATATCTTCAAGTGTTAGACTATCATTGATATCAAATCCACCACTTTGCGTACGTGTTAATTTTGACATATGTGCAGGTAGCCCAAGTGCTTTACCAATATCTGTGGCAAGTGTTCTAATATATGTACCTTTACCACATTCAACTATCATATCAAATTGACAAGTATCGTCTACAAAACGCAAATCTGAAATTCGATTAATTTGATAAATGTTGACCTTTCGCTCTGGTCTTTCAACTACTTGATTGTTTCTTGCATATTCATATAGTTTCTTACCATTTACTTTTACGGAAGAATACATTGGTGGAATTTGTATCAGCTCACCTTTAAATTGTTGTAAAACATCATCTATCGACTTAGCAGAAACATCTTGCTCATTAACAGCTGTTTGTTCTAATATTTCTCCAGTCTGATCTTCAGTCGTCGTTGTTATGCCCAAACTAACTGTAGCTTTATAAGTTTTACCCATTTCCATAATGTAGTCACTCACTTTCGTAGCACTGCCAATACAAATTGGTAGAACACCTGAAACTTCTGGGTCTAGCGTACCCGTGTGACCAACCTTTTTCGTTTTTAAAATTTTCCTCAACTTGAATACAACATCATGACTTGTTAATCCACGATCTTTAAACACCGGTAAAATCCCATTATACATTTTCAATTCACCTTCAGAGTCTCATTTTTATTATATATACTATACTAACATGTATTGATTTACGCGTTTATGTAAAAAAGAGCGAGACTGAAATCTATTCGATTTCAAGTTCTCGCTCCTACACTAAGAATCTACAATCTAAATTCAAATATTGAGCTAAATAGAATGTAATCATCCTGTGAAAATATATTAATCAATTGTCCACTTCATATTGAATCAAAGACACGTTAATTAATATTTAGTCTTTTTTATGCAAATCCTGAATCATTCTTTCGATTTTATTACCATAATCAATCGATTCATCATATTCAAAATTCAATTCTGGAATGATACGGAGTCTCATTCTAGAGCCTAATTCAGATTTTATAAAGCCTTTAGCTTTTTCTAAGCCTTTGAAGGTATCTGCTTTTTGTTTTTCATTACCTAAAACAGTTAAATAAACCGTTGCAATAGATAAATCATTGGTTAATTGTACGTCAGTAATTGTTAAAAAACCAATTCTTGGATCCTTAACTTTATTATTAGCGATATCCATGATTTCTTGTTTCATTTGTTCACCTACACGTTCTGCTCTCATATTCATATTTTTCACCTCACATATATCTTACTTCGTCAATTGTTTCCTTACTAACAAATTATATGACAGTTTATTTCATGACGTCAAACAAATATTATTACTTTGTATTCCCTTTTATCGAATCAGTAGAGTTATGTTTGTCATTACAATATATTGCATGTCATATATAAATACAACATATTATATGACAGTTGAGCATAATTTTAATTCCTAACTGTTAATTTTTGAAACATTATTTCATAAGAACGCTATAATTTTATATTTAAATTGCCTAAGCGATGAATTTTTATGCTTAAGTGTAAATGGCATGTGTTTTTCATCAAAGCCATCAACTTTAGTACGTCAATTCATAATGATTTTACACATTTATAAAAATATAGTGCTATACTATAAAACTAATCGATATTATAATTGATTTGATTTTAAAACTTTAGGAGTTGCATCTTTTTTGGAAAAACCAGAACGTCTGCTCTATATTTACACCCGATTACTAAATGGTAAAACGATAAGCAGAGAAGCCTTGTCACAAAAACTACAAGTTAATATACGTACGATTCAAAGAGACATTAGTGATATAAATAATTTTATTTATGAAGATCATGAATGGCATGGTCTTGAAGGCAAAGTAATATACGATACTACAATTGAAAAACATCGCTTAAAGATTGATAGATATAAATTTAAAAATAATAGATTGCTAAATCTTATTTTTCGAATGAAAGATTTCACCCCGGTTATTCATTAAGATACATATAATCTCATTCGTGGTTTGAATGCTAATTCAAATCTAGCAGAAAAATTATTATCTAATAAATTATTAAGCCAATTCAAAATACATCGTGAACTCAATGAGTCTACTTTAATCTATAAAATTCAACTTGCAATCGAGAATAATCATAAACTCACTATACAACTTGATAATGTCGAGCTCCCTAACATCATTCCAATTTATACGCGCTATTTTGATAACGTGTATTGGATTACGTACTTATATGAGGGAGAAATATATACGCGTGATTTAACAACAATTACAGATATTAAACTAACAAATCAAGTATTTGAACGCGATATCTTTAATCATATTAAACAAGTGAAAGATGATATTTGGCCAGAAATAAAGAGACAATTCATTATCTTAGATACTACTCCTTCAGCAGATGGGACTATCGTTAACCTAATTATTTCAAAAGAAGAAAGTATGCATTTAGCGTATCTATATCCTCAGGCTATCATACTTCTACAACCACAATCCTATGTCGATGAATTTAAAAGAAAAATACAAGTTTTATTCAATAATTACGACATTTAAAAAAAGCTTACAGTTAGTGATACACACATACTATAAGCTTTTTTATTTATTAGTTAGAATTAGAAAATTTATATCTCATAGAATCCATTTTCTTGTGAAAATCAGAATCACCATTTTCGCGTGCAGCCTTTTGTTCTTGATTCCATTTGTAATACTCAATTTTTGATAACGCTTGTTTTTTTCTCAGACGTTCCCTATGCTCTTTATAACTCAATACGTTACATAACGTAAGATGTCTATTTTGTTTAGAAGATAATACAAATAGGTTTTCAATTAAATATTCACAAATATCACTATCCGCAAAATTTTTGAAAATGGATATATATAATTCTTCCTCACTTACGATATAAATTCGTTTTTTATCATCTTTTAGCATTTTAATTAACAAGTTAAAATTTTGCCTCTGGGAAGGAAGTATATATTTAAATGATAAGAAATCTTTCGGTATACCTGCTGCATGACCTGTTTGATAAGGGAAAAATTTAATAACCATTAAACGATTAGGGTCAATATTAAAGTATTTTAAAGTTGACGCATTACTATATAAATATTTTACAAACCATCTATGGCGATCAATATAAGGTAAAAATAATTTTTGACCATCAAATGTTAATTTACCTTGAATATCTAACAAGATCCTCTTTCTATACTCTATTGCTTCAACTTCAGACAAACTGAGTTCGTATGTTTTAAAATCATTTTCGGGTTGTTTTTTTAATATAACGATATCTGCAATTTCAGGATTTCCAAAATAAGGTCGCGCAGTCGCAGGATTAAGTTCAGCATTTTCGAATGTCACTTTTTGTCTATTTTTATTAACTGTCACTTTACCATTAGCGAAATCAATCATTTTCTTAAATCTTGGAATTTCCATAAAATTTTCACCGAAATGTTTTTTTATATATTCTAAATCTCTAGGATGTAAAAATGCTGTAGTATCATTATTTTTAATGATTGCTTTTAATGTCGATTCATCATAAATAGAGTTATATTGATCTAAATATTGTTGCCAGAATTCATTTATTTCTTTTAAATATTCACTCATCATTTATAACCTCCTATTTATTCTAAGTTTAATCATGCACATAGACAGCCAGTGTCAGCCAATATAAATAAAGGTAATTTTACAATATTTTTTATATCTAATTTACAACTATAAAAACATCTATTAATTATATAAAATAGTGCGATAAAATTTGTATGTTTCAATTATTTAATTTTAATATCTATTGATATTAATTGTTTAATAAACTATAAACGACGTATACTTAAAATTCGAATCACTGATAAGCCATCGAATTTTGGAATATATATTATATAACAACATAATACGTAAAATCAACATCCCTGATATTTTTCACATCTACTATCAACACTCTCTTTTATACGATGCTTCAGAGTACGAAAGCTTTGCATCATTATCAAATATAATCTATTTAGTTGTTAACAGATATACTCTCATCGATTCATAAACATATCTTAATTAAATCTAAAAGTCCCTAATGATGACTGATGGTGACTCAATTTACGCCCTTATACAGAAACTTCATTGATAATAAAAAAGCACGCCAAAAATGAGATTTTAATCTCACTTTTGGCGTGCTTATGATGATTTCAATAAAGAAAATGATTATCGTTAGTCTGAGGTGATTATATGCCTGAATCTTTATTTTAATTTAAATTTTATCTTTTAATTTCTACCATTTCGAACGCTTCAATGATGTCACCTTCTTTAAGGTCATTATACTTTTCAATTGTGATACCACATTCGTAACCTTGAGCTACTTCTTTTGCGTCATCTTTAAAACGCTTCAATGTGTCTAGTTCACCTTCGAATTGTACAATGCCGTCTCTAATGACACGTACACCTGCATTACGAGTGATTTTACCATCAATAACATAACTACCTGCAATTGTACCGACTTTAGAAACTTTGAAAGTTTGACGAACTTCTGCTTGCCCAATAACTTGTTCTTCAAATTCTGGATCTAGCATGCCTTTCATTGCTGATTCTATTTCTTCTATAACGTTGTAAATGACACGGTGTAAACGCATATCTACGCCTTCATTATCTGCCGCACGTTTTGCACCAGTATCTGGTCGAACATTGAAACCGATAATAATACCGTTAGAGGCATTAGCTAAAGTAACGTCTGATTCATTTATAGCACCTACAGCTGTGTGTATAATACGCACATTAACGCCTTCAACATCTATTTTCATCAATGACGCAGCAAGTGCTTCAACTGAACCTTGAACGTCACCTTTGATGATGACATTAAGATCTTTCATTTCACCTTGTTTCATTTGTTCAAATAAATTATCTAATGAAACACTCTTACTTTCTTGACGTTGTTGCATCACATTAGCTTCATGGCGTGCTTCACCAATACGTCTTGCTTGTTTTTCATCTTTAAATACAACAAATCTGTCACCAGCTTGTGGCACATCATTAATACCAGTAATTTCAACTGGTGTAGAAGGACCAGCCGTTTTAATACGTTGGCCTAAATCATTAACCATTGCACGAATTCTACCATACGTGTTACCAACTACGAGTGAATCACCCACATTGAGTGTACCATTTTGAACTAATAATGAAGCAGACGGACCGCGTGACTTATCTAATTCAGCTTCAATCACTGTACCTACAGCATTTTTTTCTGGATTAGCTTTTAATTCTTGTACTTCTGAAGTCAATACAATCATTTCTAATAAATCTTCAATACCGTCGCCACTTAATGCTGAAAGTGGAACGAAGATTGTATCGCCACCCCAGTCTTCTGGAATTAAACCGTATTCAGTTAATTCTTGCATCACACGGTCTGGATTTGAAGTAGGTTTATCAATTTTGTTTACAGCTACAATTGTTGGCACTTCAGCCTCTTTGGCATGATTTATTGCTTCAATTGTTTGAGGCATTACCCCATCATCAGCTGCCACTACTAAAATAGTAATATCGGTAACTTGAGCACCACGTGCACGCATTGTTGTAAAAGCGGCGTGACCAGGTGTATCAAGGAAAGTGATTTTTTTGCCATCATTTTCAATTTGGTAAGCACCGATATGTTGTGTAATACCACCAGCTTCTCCAGCTGTCACTTTCGTATGACGAATAGAATCTAATAACGTCGTTTTACCATGGTCAACATGTCCCATGATTGTAACTACTGCTGGACGTTCTATTGCATTTTCATCTTCTGTTTCATCATCAAAATAAATCGCCAAGTCTTCTTCATCAACTACGATTTCTTTTTCAATTTCAACACCATAATCGTCTACAATAAGTTCTAATGTTTCGTCATCTAATGATTGATTGATATTAGCCATGATACCTAATAAGAATAATTTTTTGATAATACCTGAAGAATCAACATTTAATTTTTCAGCAAGTTCACCAACTGTTATGCCATCTTGGTAGGTAATTTTTGATGGCATTTCTTTTGGTTCTTCTTGTTTAGGTTGTTTGTTATTTTTATTATTTTTGTTGTTCTTGTTATTTTTATTATTTTTCTTATTATTCGGCTTATTATTTTGGTTACCTTTATTCGATTGGTTACCTTTATTGTGTGTTGTTTGTTGTTTATTTTGAGTATTCTTTTGTTGTGATTTCTCACTTTGTTCTGCTTTTTCTGGTTTGTAAATTTTATCTAAAGCTTTAATTTGGTCGTCTTCTAACGTTTGCATATGACTCGTTACCTCAACGTCCATTTTTTTCAATTCATCAATAATTTCTTTACTTTTAATTTTTAAATCTTTTGCGTATTCGTAAATTCTTTTTTTACTCATATAGTCACTCCTTACGATATTCATCAATCATTGACAATAACTTTTTAGCAAAGCCTTGATCAGTGATTCCAATGTTTACACGTTCTGCTTTACCCAAAGCTTGTCCTAATTCAGCTCTCGTTCCAAATATACGTAATGATATATGGTAACTTTCACATTTGTTCTGTATCACTTTAATTGTGTTATCAGAAGCATCCGTTGCAATGATTACGAGCTTTAGTTTGTTCTTTTTCAAATCATTTAAAATAACTGATTCACCTGTTTTTACTTTTCCAGCACGCATTGCTAAACCTAAAAAATTTACGATTTGTTCTTTGGTCATTTAGGTATCTCTTCACGGTATATAAGACGTATAATTTCTTTATACACAGGCTCTAATGTATCAGCATCAGCTTTAAAATACTTTTCTAAAACACCTTTTTGTTGAGCTTCTTCTACTAGCTTAACATCCTTTGATACGTAGGCACCACGACCTTGTTGTTTACCTGTCGCATCAGCAAAAATTTGCTCATCTTTATTGATTACAACTCGAATCATGTCATTTTTAGGATGCATTTCATTTGATAGTATACATTTACGCATTGGAATTTTTTTCTTTTTCATAAAGTATCCACTCCAATTTATTTTTCTGCGTCTTCGTCTTCTATTTCAACTGTCTCTGTTGGTTGCGATTCAGTAGTATCTTCTTCTACTTCAATATTTTCAGACGACACAACATCATCTAATTGCATTTCATCTTCTTCATTTAATGCTTCTTCTGCAGGATAAACGCCTGCTGCTCTCGCATCAGTTTCTGATTTAATATCGATCTTCCAACCAGTTAATTTTGCTGCTAATCTCGCGTTTTGACCGCGTTTACCAATTGCTAGTGATAATTGATAGTCAGGGACAACAACGACTGTTGATTGATTTGGCTCATCCACGATAACCTGTAGCACTTGTGAAGGGCTTAATGCATTCTTAACAAATACCTTAGGATCTTCATTCCATTGAACAATATCAATTTTTTCGCCACCAAGTTCTTCTACAACCGCTTCTACACGTGCACCTTTAGCACCAACACATGCGCCAACTGCATCAATATCAGGGTTATCAGAATGCACACTGATTTTAGAGCGATCTCCTGCTTCACGTGCAACAGATTTAACAATAACTGTACCATCAAATATTTCAGGCACTTCTTGTTCAAATAAACGTTTTAATAAGCCTGGATGACTTCTAGAAACATAAATTTGTGGACCTTTTGTAGTTTGTTCAACCTTATTTACATACACTCTAATTCTTTCATTCGGAATATAGCTTTCATTTGGGCTTCTTTCAGCTTCAGATAGTACAGCTTCAGTACGCCCTAAATTCACATATACATAACGGTGGTCTACTCTATCAATTAAACCTGTTACAATATCATCTTCTTTATCGATGAATTCATCGTAAAGGATTTCGCGTTCTGCATCACGTAAACGTTGCATAACAGCTTGTTTCGCTGCTTGCGCACCTACACGACCAAAGTCACTTGGCGTTACATCTTCTTCGTAAATATCACCAATTTCATAGGCTGGATTTTTTACTAATGCAGTATCTAAACTAATTTCTTCTCTATCATCCATTGATTCTTCAACCACTTCTTTACGAGCGATTACTTTGAAACTACCTTGATCCATATTTAATTCTACGCGTACAGTTCTCGCGCTATCGTAGTTCTTTTTATAAGCAGTGATTAAAGCTGCTTCAATGGCATCGATCAATACTTCTCTAGGAATCTTTTTTTCTTTTTCTAAGTACTCAGTAGCTAATAATAATTCATTACTTGACACGACTTATCATCCTCCTCATCACGTTATATCATTACAGCATGGCGTGCTTTTGCTATTTTATTTCTTGGAATTTCAATTTGCTTTGTTTTAGCCTTTTCTTTAACTTCCATAACAATGTTTGTTTCATCAACAGATTGTAAAATACCTAACCATTCTTTAGAACCTTCAATTGGTGCATATAAAGAAACAAATACTGGTTTTGTTATTGCATTTTGGAAATCTTTTTCTTTTTTAATTGGTCTTTCAGCACCAGGTGACGCGACATCTAAATAATACATTTCTTGTATAGGATCTTCCGCGTCCATGACTTCGCTGATTTTTTCAGAAGCTAGCGCACAATCGTTTAAATCAACGCCGCCTTCTTTATCTATAGATACTCTTAAAAAATGGTCTTTTCCTTCTTTGGTAAACGCAACTTCTACTAATTCAAAATTTAAGTCGTTAAGGACAGGTTGAATGATAGTCTCAACTTGCTCAGTTATTTTACTCATGCTGACCTCCTTTTTTGGCAAATAGAAAAGAGCGGGTATTATGCCCACTCTTTCTGCCTGAGTCTAATTTTTTAAGCACTATTATTATACCATATGTTCATTTTCTATACAAATAACTATATTTGTTAAACGGCACAATGACAACTTACTTAAGTTATTCTCAAATTCACTTATATTTAATTAATGTCAAATTCAAGTAAAATATATCAACCTCTTATACTTTTACTAAATCTATAAAATAATACACTTAATTGAAATCTAAATAGTCTCTAGTAAATCATATTTAAGGATTACATATCAAAAATGGAAAGCTGTGCTTTATCTGGCAAATTAGGTAATGAACCTAATTCATCTAGATACTCAATAACTTTTTGAGATAAACCAGCTTTTTTATTTAAATCTTCTTTAGATAAGAAAGGCCCTTCATCGCGCGCTTCTACAATTCTTTGTGCAACATTTTCACCTAAACCTGGTACAGCAATAAATGGAGGAATTAAAGTATCCCCTTCGATTATGAATTCAAATGCTTTGCTCTTCTCTAAACTGATTGGTTGCATTCGGTAGCCACGTTGTGCCATCTCGTTCATAATCTCAAGCACCGTTAACGTATCTTTTTCTTTTTTTGCTAAATCCATATAACGTGAATACATATCATTTACCGTGTTACGTATACTTTCTTTATCTTTAATCATTGAGATTAAATCAAAGTCTGAAGCACGTACAGTAAAGTAACTAGCATAGTAATATAATGGATAGTGCACTTTGAAATAAGCAATACGTACAGCCATTAGTACATAAGCTGCTGCGTGGGCTTTAGGGAACATGTATTTAATCTTTCTACATGAGTCTAAGTACCAATCTGGCACTTCATTATCAACCATCGCTTCTACCATATCATCAGTTAAACCTTTACCCTTACGAACAAATTCCATTGTTTTAAAGGCTAATGAAGGTTCCAAACCGTTATACATCAAGTAGACCATGATATCATCACGACAACAAATTACACTTGCTAAATCGCATTTACCAGAGCGTATTAAATCCTGTGCATTACCTAACCATACATCCGTACCATGAGATAGCCCTGAAATTCTAACTAATTCAGAAAATGTTGTTGGTTTCGTATCTTCTAACATTTGTCTAACAAATCCAGTTCCGAATTCTGGTACACCAAATGTACCTGTTTTACATAAAATTTCATCGGAAGTGACACCTAAAGGCTCTGGCGAACTAAAAATGCCCATCGTCTCCTTATCATCTACTGGAATCGTTTTTGGATCAATACCTGACAAATCTTGCAACATACGTATCATAGTAGGATCATCGTGACCCAGTATATCCAATTTCAACACATTATCATGAATGGAATGGAAATCAAAGTGCGTTGTCATCCAAGAAGAACCTTGATCATCTGCTGGGAATTGAACAGGTGTAAAATCGTAAATATCCATATAATCGGGAACAACAATAATACCACCTGGATGTTGTCCAGTCGTACGTTTAACACCAGTACAACCTTTTACAAGTCTGTCTATTTCTGCTCCTCGTTTATGAATACCTTGATCGTTTAAATATCCCTTCACAAAACCAAAAGCAGTTTTTTCTGCAACCGTACCGATCGTTCCCGCACGAAATACTTTATCTTCACCAAATAGCTCTTTAGTATAGTTATGCGCTTCAGGTTGATATTCACCACTAAAGTTCAAGTCAATATCAGGTACTTTATCCCCTTTAAATCCTAAGAAAGTTTCGAATGGAATATCCTGGCCTTCTTTAATCAAATCACAACCGCACGATTCACATTTCTTGTCTGGTAAATCGAATCCAGAACCAACAGAACCATCATCAAAGAACTCACTTTGCTTACACTCTGGACAAATATAATGTGGTGGTAGGGGATTCACTTCTGTAATTTCAGTCATTGTTGCCACAAAGCTCGAACCAACAGAACCACGTGAACCTACTAAGTAACCATCATTCAGTGATTTTTTAACTAATCTTTGAGAAATTAAATATATTACTGAGAAACCATTACCTATAATACTTTCCAATTCTTTCTCTAAACGATCAATGACAATCTGTGGTAAATCATCGCCGTAAAGTGCTTTTGCATTATCGTAACTCATTTCACGTATTTCTTCATTCGCACCTTCCATTCTCGGTGTGAATAGTTCATCTTTAATTGGTACGACACGTTCTATTTTATCTGCTAAATCATTCGTATTCTGAACTACAAGTTCATATGCTTTTTCCTCACCTAAAAAGTGTAATTCATCTAACATTTCATCCGTTGTTCTAAAATGCGCTTTTGGTAAAGTAGAGCGATTTAATGGATTACCCGGTTGAGCGGCAATTAATATTTTACGAGCAATCGCATCATGTTCATTTAAATAATGTGCATTACCTGTTGCAATCACTGGAATATTATTTACATCCCCCGCTCGAATTAAACGATTATAAATTTCATGTAAAGTTTCATTATCTCTTACTAGCTCTCTATCAATTAGATCTTGATAAAGTGCTGGCGGTTGAACCTCAATAAAATCGTAATATTTGGCAATTCGCTCTACTTGAGACTGGTCTTTTTGCATAACTGCTGTAAATACTTCGCCCTCATCACACGCAGAGCCTACAAGTATTCCTTCTCTATACTCATCCAACAAGGAACGTGGAATTCTTGGTGTACGGTAATAATATTGAACAAGAGAAGCACTCACAATTTTAAATAGATTTTTCAAACCATCTTGGTTCTGCACAATGAGTGTTACATGATTTGGTCGTGCACGCTTATACGCATCTTCATTTGACAATGACGTATTGATATCTTGATGGTTGTGAACACCAAGCGCTTCTAGTTGCTTAAGCATTTTTATGAACATATAGGCCGTTGCTTCTGTATCATATATCGCTCTATGGTGTTGTGTTAATTCAACTCCGTATTTTTTAGCTAAGAAATTTAAGCCATGCTTACCATATTCTGTATTAATTGTTCTAGATAATTCTAATGTATCAATGACACCGTTCGTGGAAGCACCAATGCCAACGTGTTCATAGCCTGTATCGATGAAACCCATATCAAATGATGCATTATGCGCTACAAAAATGGCGTCGCCTACCCATGATTTAAACTCAGTGAGCACTTCTTCTATTTCAGGGGCATCTACTAACATGTCATCTGAAATATGCGTTAAGTTTTTAATTGTTTCTGACAATCGTTCATGAGGATTACTGAATCGTTCAAATTTATCAATAATTTCGCCATCTTTTACTTTAACAGCTGCAAGTTCAATAATTTTATCGTATTGATTTGAAAGTCCCGTTGTCTCAACGTCAAATACTACATAAGTAGCTGTTTTTAGGTCACAATCTTTTGGTTTATATGCGATTGGTACACCATCATCTACCAGCATACCTTCCATGCCATAAATCATTTTAATTCCTTTTTTTTCGGCAGCACTATGTGCATCTGGGAATGCTTGCACAACATTATGGTCTGTTACCGCAATGGCTTTATGTCCCCATTTCGCAGCTTGATCTACATAATCTGATATGTTTGGAATACCATCCATTTGACTCATTGACGTATGTAAATGGAATTCAACACGTTTGTCTTCAGCTTTATCTTGTTTTGTAGCTTTTTTTATTTCTTCGATATCTGACATCATCATAACTAGGTCACGTACAAATGTATCTTCCTCAATACGCCCTTGTGCACGAACCCATTTACCTACACTTAAAGCTTTAAAATGCGCTAAATCATCTTTATTTTTACGTGTAAACATTTTCAAGACAAGAGAATCTGTATAATCTGTTACTTTTAATTCTACAATATGACGCCCACTCTTCAATTCTTTTAAATTGATATCGAAAATAACACCTTCTACAGCAGCTTTAAATTCTTCTTCGATAATTGAGTCAATTTGACGTACATTTTCAACTTGGATTGGTTTACCAATTTGACATTTTGAAACATCACTTTCGTTATTGTCCTGTTGTTTTGCTTTTTCAGCCTTCATTTTCTCTAATTTTTCTGTTGCTTCACGCGCACTTTTCTCATCTTCTTCTTGAATATGTGCTTCTAATGACGCTAAATCCCCATCGTTAACTGCACTATCTGTTTCGAAAACGACTTTACTTATATTAAACCCACACTGTTGGTATGCTGCAATCAAACTACCATTACACGCTTTATCAAAGTGATCTCGTTCAACATCGTTTTGGCACATGACTTTTAATACATCACCTGACATAATTAAGCGTTTTTGTTTTAATTGGCCTTTTACTTTGGGTGATAATTTTGTTTGATCAATACAGTGGCTAAAATATTTTACTGCAAATTCATCTTGATTTGTTTTATCTTTTACCGTGAAATTACATTTTACATCTGCAATCGTTTTAAATTCTTCAATGATTGCACCTTTAAAAAGCAAATAATTTTCAATTGTTAAAAAATGTGGGAATGTAATTTGAAATACCCAAGTTCGATCTGATGTTTTGACATCAACACGTGTTAATTCACTATTTTCCAATATTTCTGAATCTAAATGCTCAGCAATTTTGATTTGGTCAGCTAGTATTTTAAATTTTTCCTCATTTGTCATTGCCATGACGATAACCACCTTACTATTAATTACACTACTTTTCTTATATATAGATACTTATATTTTATGACGGTGTATGTATGAATTTACATGTTCTATACTATAACGGAATATCTAAAAATTTCTATTAGTTCAACTTGTCGCACTATGATATTACTTTACATGAATAACAAAAGAGTCTGAGACACAAATAGATGTCTCAGACTTTTTAGTCAATTGGCAGTAGATGTAAAGTCTCACTCTTATACATGAGCTTCAATTCAAGTAATCATCTACCCTAGTCATAATTGTCAAGCTGGGACAATGAAACCTTTTGAAAAATTCGGTTTCTACCTATCTCCCATATTTATACTTTTTAACGCACAGTTTACTTTGTATATTATAACAAATTATCCTAGTTCCTGCTCTAAAATTAGATATTAGAATACAATGTGTTTACATAATTAATTAAATTATCCACATAGACCTCTTCACTTTCACCTGTATCACGACGTTTCACTTCTACTATACCCTCTGCTGCATTTTTACCAACAACCACACGCACTGGCAATCCAATTAAATCAGCATCATTAAATTTAACACCTGCACGTTCTTTACGATCGTCATATAAAACATCGTAGTTTTCTTTTAACTGGGTATATAATTGATCTGCTAATTCACGTTGATCATCTTTTTTAGGATTAATCGTAATTAAGTGTAAATCAAATGGTGTTACAGATTTTGGCCAAATGATGCCATTTTCATCATTGTTTTGTTCAACAATCGCACTTAATGTTCTTGATACGCCAATTCCATAACAACCCATTAATAGTGGCTGTGCTTTACCTTGATTATCTAAAAATGTTGCATTCATTGATTCAGAGTATTTCGTTCCTAATTTAAATACCTGTCCAACTTCAATGCCCTCTGCAAAGCGAGCTGGTCCGGAGCCATCTGATAATGGTTCACCTTCTAATATAAATCTAAAGTCTCCGAAAGCATCAACTTCGAAATCACGACCAATATTAGCATTTAATAAATGATAGCCATCTTCGTTTGCACCAACGACAATATTATTTAAATCTTGAATGAAATTATCGGCATAGACTTTAATCTCTTTATCAAAAACTGGACCTAGCGAGCCAGGTTTTGCACCTAAAAGATTAACAATTTCGTCTTCAGAAGCTAATTCAATATTATCCGTACCAAAGTATGCTTTTAACTTAATATCATTCAATTCATGGTGACCACGAACTAAGACCATAATAAATTCTCCATCTATTTTAAATACCATAGATTTAGTAATTTCGTCTAAGGGTTTGTCTAAGAATGTAGCCAGTTCTTGCGCAGTATGAATATTTGGTGTTTCTATTTTTGTTAATGGTTGTAAATCTTCATGTTTTTCATTGGCTTGATAGACTACTTCCGCTTTTTCAATATTTGCAGCATAGTCACTCTGTTCACTATACACAATCGTATCTTCGCCGATTTCACTTAGTGCCATAAATTCATGTGTGTGACTGCCACCAATTGCTCCTGAATCTGCAACAACTGGTCGCGCATTAATACCAACACTTTTAAATATGCGACCGTATGCGTTATACATGTCTTGATAAGATGCATCTAGAGAGTCCTCATCCGCATGGAACGAATAAGCATCTTTCATGATAAATTCTCTACCACGTAACAAACCGAAGCGTGGACGCTTTTCATCTCTGTATTTAGATTGTATTTGGAATAACGTAAGTGGTAATTGTTTGTATGACTTCAATTCATCTCTAACGATGGACGTTACAACTTCCTCATGTGTTGGTCCTAATGCAAATTCACGTCCGTTACGATCTTGTAAACGCATCAGTTCTGGACCGTAAGCACTCCAGCGACCTGACTCTTCCCATAATTCTGCTTGTTGTAATGCAGGCATTAAGATTTCAACCGCATCTATGCGTTCCATTTCTTCACGCACAATTGCTTCAATATTATTCAGTACGCGTGCAGCTAAAGGTAAATAACTATAGATCCCACTTGTACTTTGTTTAATTAAACCAGCTTTCAGTAATAAACGATGGCTCAGTGCTTCTGCTCCTGCTGGTACTTCTTTCATTGTTGGAATAAATACCTTTGATTGTTTCATTTAACTACCTCTCTCCCTTTTATAAGAAATAACGTTGAATATCGTTCCATGTCACTAAGACCATTATAATAAGTACAAAAACAGCACCAATCGCAATAATTGTTGTTTCGGCTTTCTTATTAACCGGTTTTCTAAATATCGCTTCATATATGACGAATAAAATACGGCCACCGTCTAGTGCAGGTATTGGTAACAAGTTCATTAAGCCTAGATTAACACTTAATAGTGCCGTCCAAGAAATTAAATTAATGATACCTGTTTTAACTACTGAATCCACAGTGTGATATATACCAACTGGTCCGTTTAGCATATCGAAAGAAAAATGACCAGTAAATATGCTGGCAATCATACTTACAATAGCTGTAAATATTAATTTACCCGCCTCTAGTGATCGTTCAACACCAGCTGCAATTGGTTTAAATATTGTATGTTCGGTACTTGCACTATAGCCTAATAAATATCTAGTTTGTGTATTAGTTTTCGTTACTTTTTGTTCTACTTTTTTAGGCTTGATATCCATCGTATGTGTTTTTCCATCACGTTCAACCGTAACTTCTGTCTTATTATCTTTAATATTTTTTACAACACTATCTATATCACCTTTATTTTCAATTTTTTTATCATCTAATTTAACAATTTTATCACCAGATTTAAGACCAGCTTGTTGTGCCGGTGAATCTTTCATGACTTCATCAATGCCATTTGTCGGTGTCCCTTGATAATACGCAAGACCGATAAATAATACCAATGTAAGTAAGAAGTTAAATAGTGGTCCAGCAAATAATGTTAAAAACTTTTGATAAGGCTTTTTATACGTGAATTGTCTATCTTTTGGTGCAATTTGAATTAAGCTACCATTTTCAACAAAATATGATTTTTTAGCAATATTATACCTATGACGTTCTTGATCATAAGGCGTTACACCTTCGATATACAAGCCATCTTTAAAATCACATTGTTTCACTTCTATCGCTTCAATTTGTTGGAATTTATGTTGGTCATCCAAAATGATATGTGTAATTTCATCTTTATCATTCAATTTTATTTTAACATGCATACCTGGTTGTACCGGCGGTTCTTCCAAACCATCACCAGCCATACGCACATAACCACCAACTGGTAATAGTCGTATCGTATATAATGTTTCATTTTTTCTAAAACTAAATATTTTAGGTCCCATACCAATAGCAAATTCTGGACACATAATTCCTGCGCGTTTAGCAAAAAACATATGCCCATATTCATGTACGGTTACGAGGACACCAAAAACAATGATAAAAGAAATAATTGTTACTAGAAAACTCAATTTGATACACCTCATATTTTCTTAATAAATTAACTGCATGTTGGATAACATGCAATGTGTCAGTAATGTATACTACCAACTTTAAGTTATAAAAGTATACCACAACTATACTTTGTCATACACGTAACTCTAATCATTTTTATTCAACAGTTATCAACATGCTAACTTATAAATATTGAAAATTTAATTTAGCATTGTGAAATTTTTCGACCTTGTCAAAAGGAGTTAAGAATATCATTAACTGTTATTAAATAACCAGTTATTTCAATCCATTAACTCCTTTCGCATTTTTATAAAATTATAAAAGTCATATCGTAAATGTATTATATTTGAATTAATAAAATATTTAATAATGGTAAGACAAACATAAAACTATCAAAACGATCTAAAATGCCACCGTGACCTGGTAAAATTCTTCCAGAATCTTTTACGCCAAAGTGACGCTTGAATCCTGACTCTACTAAGTCACCCAATTGACCAAACATGCTTAAAATAATCGTAATGATTAGCAATAACCATAGTGCGATATTGAAATCTACAAAGATCATCATTACTAGCGGTACGATTAAACTACAAATCAAACCACCTACAAAGCCTTCAACAGTTTTGTTAGGGCTAATGACTGGCCATAATTTGTGTTTACCCATCAATCTACCAAAAATATACGCACCTGTATCAGTTAACCAAACCACTAAAAACGCAAATAATATGTAATGTAAACCCTCTGAGCGTGTTTCATATAAATACATAAATCCGATACCTACATATGCGATGGACATTAGACAAAATGCCGCATCCATAAAGCTGAATCTATTTTTAGAAAGTACTGTATAACTTAATAAAATAAAACTCATTGCTATTAACGATTTTAATTGAAGGTCGTTAACCCAGCTCCCCGCGTCTTGAGGTAACATAATGATTAAAATACCTAATGCACTAATTATCCCTGGTATTGATAAGAACTTAATCATATTCATATTAAGCAATTCTTTTAAAGCGATGAATGCCAATAAATATGAAAATAGCATTAGAATAAGGCCACCCTTAAGTAAAACTGGGAGGAAAACGATAAGTGCTATAATTGCCGTTAAAGTTCTAACTTTCATACTATTCTCCTAACTATTTATAATCCACCAAATCGGCGCTGCCTTGATTGATAAATTTTAATACAATTTATTAATTCTTCTTTATCGAAATCTGGCCATAGCTTTTCATTGAAAATAAATTCACTGTAAGATACTTGCCAAATAAGGAAATTGCTTATTCTTTGTTCACCTGATGTTCTTATCAAAAGATCTGGGTCAGGATATGCATGTGTCATCAAATGATCATCAATCATCTGTTCTGTAATGTCATCACTAGTTAATCCTTTAGCAGTTAGTTCATCATAGATTGTTTTCACACTGTTTAATATTTCAGCACGACCACCATAATTAATCGCGAAGATTAATTTTAAACCTGTATTATCTTTAGTATCTTCTTTGGCTTTAGCGATTGCTTTGAGTGTAGATGATGGCAAATATTCCATAAAACCAATTGTCTCGACTTTTACATTATTTTCTATCAACTCTGGTAGAAATGTTTTTAAAAAGTTAACTGGCAAGTTCATGATATAATTGACTTCATTTTCAGGTCTAGTCCAATTTTCTGTAGAAAATGCATACAATGTTAAATATTTAATTCCAATATCACTAGCAACTTTTGTGATTTTTTTAACTGTTTGCATACCTTGATAGTGACCTTTAATTCTAGGCAATTTTCTTTGTTTTGCCCAGCGACCATTACCGTCCATGATTATAGCAACATGTTCAGGTATGTTATGTAAGTCCAAGCCAAACTCTGATTGGATTGGCTGATTTTTATTTTTTTTAATTAACTTTTTAAACATGGTATTTCCTCCGAGCGTGATCATCTATGTTTATTATAATAGGTTCTAAATGCAATTCTCTACCATTTTATCATAATAGATAGGTGCATTGAATAAACAAATAAAAAAACTGTACCAAAGTCTGATTTGATACAGTTCAGATAAGAATATGATTAGCCTCTTAATCAGCAACAATATAAGTTCAATTATATCGCCTTAATGATTGAAGCCATTATCATCATTACCATGTTTATACTGACATAATATCTTGTTCTTTTTCTTCTAACAATTTTTCAACTTCTTTTATTGAATCGTCAGTTAATTTTTGTACATCATCTGTTTGTGTTCTTAAATCATCTTCAGTGATGTCAGAATTTTTTTGTTGTTTTTTAAGCTCATCGTTTGAGTCACGACGCACATTTCTTACTGCAACTTTAGCGTCTTCGCCAATTTTTTTAACATCTTTAACAAGCTCTTTACGACGTTCTTCAGTTAATGCTGGTACACTGATACGGATAACTTCTCCATCACTTGAAGGATTAACACCTAAGTTAGCTGCATTGATTGCTTTTTCAATATTGCCAACTGATGATTTATCATATGGAGAAATGACTAATAAACGTGCTTCTGGCACACTAATACTAGCAAGTTGTTGAACTGGTGTTGGCGCACCGTAATAATCAACATTTACACCATTTAATAAGTTTGAATTCGCTCTACCAGCACTGATATTAGCTAATTCTCTTGAAAGATTGTCTATTGATTTTTGCATTTTTGATTTCGTTTCATTAATAATGTCACTCATAGTCATACACCTCTAATTATTTTGTAATCAATGTTCCTATTTTTTCACCCATGACAGCGCGTTTAATATTACCTTCTTCAGTTATTGAAAATACATTTAATGGAATATTATTATCCATGCAGAATGATGAAGCTGTTGAATCCATAACTTGTAAACCTTCTTGTAACATTTGGATATGCGTTAGGTGCTCATATTTGATTGCATTTGGATCTACTTTCGGATCAGCAGAATAAACACCGTCGACATTATTTTTGCCCATTAAGATAACATCAGCTTCAACTTCAGCTGCACGCAATGCTGCAGTTGTGTCAGTAGAGAAGTAAGGGTTACCTATACCGGCTGCAAAGATGACCACACGATTTTTTTCTAAATGTCTGATTGCACGACGACGAATATAAGGTTCTGCAACTTGTTTCATTTCTATTGAAGTTAAAACACGTGTGTCACATTCTAATTGTTCGAGGCTATCTTGTAAAGCTAATGCATTCATTACTGTAGCTAACATACCCATGTAGTCTGCTGTACCACGATCCATGCCTAAATCGCTACCAGTTTTACCTCTCCAAATATTACCGCCACCAACGATAACTGCAATTTCACAGTCCAATTTAGCTACTTCAGCTACTTGTTCTGCAATACTTTTGATTATAATTGGGTTAATTCCAAATCCATCGTCACCTGCGAGTGCTTCGCCACTTAATTTTAATACAACACGTTCGTATTTAGAAGTTTGAGCCATTGTCTTATCCTCTCTATTGTAAAATATGTAATTATACAAGTAAAGAAGACACAATAGGTCTTCCAATACAAAAGTGAATCTTTCATACGGAGCACAAAAGGTGTCTTCTTTCTTGTTTTAACTATGAAAAATTATTTCATTTGTCCTTTAACTTCGTCAGCAAAGTTTTCTTCACGTTTTTCCATACCTTCGCCTACTTCATAACGTACGAAGTCAACAAGTTTACCACCTTTAGATTTTAAGAAAGCTTCAACTGTTTGATCAGGATCTTTTACAAAGTTTTGGTCAACTGCACAAATTTCTTGTAGATATTTACGTAAACGACCTTCAACCATTTTTTCAACGATATTTTCTGGTTTACCTTCATTTAGAGCTTGTTGTTTTAAAACATCTCTTTCATGAGCGATTTCATCTTCGCTTACTTGTTCAGATGAAACATATTTAGGGTTGATTGCAGCAATGTGCATTGCAACATCTTTAGCTGCTTCAGCATCAGTAGAACCTTCAACTACAGTTAATACACCAATACGTCCACCCATGTGTAAATAAGCACCGAATGAATCGTTGTCTGTTTTAGTTCTAACTGCAAAACGACGGATACTTAATTTTTCACCGATAGTTGAGATAGCTTCTTTAACACGTTGGTCAACTGATTTACCATCTGGTAAGTTAGTTTCTAAAAGTGCTTCAACTGTTTCTGCTTTAGTATCTAATACTTGGATAGCAATTTCTTTCACTAATTGTTGGAAACCTTCATTACGAGCAACGAAGTCAGTTTCAGAATTGATTTCAACAATTGCTGCTTCGTTTCCTCTTTCTTCAACGTGTACTAAACCTTCTGCCGCAATACGGTCAGATTTTTTAGCAGCTTTAGCAATACCTTTTTCGCGTAGGAAGTCTACTGCTTTATCGATGTCACCATCAGTTTCTGTTAACGCTTTTTTACAATCCATCATACCAGCGCCAGTTTTTTCACGTAATTCTTTTACAAGTTTAGCTGAAATTGCCATTTCATATTCCTCCATTATTTAATGAATTTTATTATATTTATTTTAAAAAAAGGTGATAAGCTTATATATCTTATCACCCATTTTACATTATTCTTAGTTTGATTCAACAGAAGTGTTTTCTTCAGTTGTTTCTGCTTCAGTAGCTTCAGTTGATTCGTTTAAATCAATGTTTTGTTCAGCTGCTACTTCTTCATTTGATACACCTTGTTGACCTTCTAAGATTGCATCTGCCATTTTACCAGTTAATAATTTAACGGCACGGATAGCATCATCGTTTGCAGGGATAACGTAATCAATTTCATCTGGATCACAGTTAGTGTCTACAATACCAACGATTGGGATGTGTAATTTACGTGCTTCAGCAATTGCGTTGCGCTCTTTACGAGGGTCAACAACGAACAATGCTTGAGGCATAGATTTCATATCACGAATTCCGCCTAAGAATTTAATTAAACGGTCATATTCTTTTTTAAGTTCTACAACTTCTTTTTTAGGTAATACTTCGAATAAGCCATCTTCTTCCATTTTTTCAATTTCAGAGATACGTTTGATACGTTTAGAAATTGTTTTATAGTTAGTTAAGATTCCGCCTAACCATCTTTGGTTTACGTAAAATTGACCAGCACGTTCTGCTTCAGATTTAACTGAATCTTGTGCTTGTTTCTTAGTACCAACGAATAAAACTTTTCCGCCATCTTCTGATACTTGTTTAATGAAGTTATAAGCTTCTTCTACTTTTTTCACTGTTTTTTGTAAATCGATAATGTAAATACCGTTTCTTTCAGTGAAGATATATCTTTTCATTTTTGGGTTCCAACGGCGTGTTTGGTGACCGAAGTGAACACCTGCTTCTAGCAATTGTTTCATTGAAATTACTGCCATAATAAATTCCTCCTATTGGTTTATTACCTCCACAAAAAGCTCATATAAACACGACAATTAAATATCGCACCCTTTATACTTTAACTTTCTGTGTGTGTATTGGCTTCATAGCCGTCAATAAACATATCATATTTACCTATGCAAATCAATAGTTTTTGTCCATTAATTTACACATTATAAAGAACGACTAAGCCCATCTATTAGTCGTTCTCAATTAAGTCGTTACGCAATAAAATTTTATTTGATTCTTTCTAGTTCATCTAAGAACTTGTCTTTTTTAACTTTAATAAATGTACCCTTCATACCTAATGAACGAGATTCGATTACACCCGCACTTTCTAGTTTACGCAAGGCATTTACAATAACTGAACGTGTAATGCCGACTCTATCTGCAACTTTTGAAGCGATTAGTAAGCCTTCTTTACCACCTAGTTCTTCAAATATATGTTCAATCGCTTCACTTTCAGAATATGATAATGAGTTGATCGCCATACTAATAGCTGCTTTATCTCTTGCCTCTTGTTCTACTTCATTATGTTTTTCACGTAATATTTCCATACCGATAACTGTAGCTGCGTATTCACCTAATACCAAGTCGTTTTCAGAAAAATCTTCTGTCACACGTCCTAGAACTAATGTACCAAGTCTTTCGCCACCACCTAAAATTGGGAAAATTGTTGTTCTGCTATCACCGAATAAATCATTATTTTCAGGTGGGAAAACAGTTAGTACATTATCAATACCAATATTGGATTGTGTTTCTTTCACATCCATCAATTGATCTGTATATTCTACAGGGATATGTCTATTTTCTAACATTTCGATGATACGTTCATTTTTTAATAATTCATTTAAATTCGAACCTAAAATTTTACCTTTTCTTGAAACTATAAAAACATTTGTTACTGTCACACTACTTATCGTTTGTGCTACATCTTTAAAATCTACCGCAATACCTTTATGCTTTTGCAAAAGTGTATTTAATTCTCTCGTTTTTGATAATAAGCTCATATTCCTACTCCTTTATATTTATATTATAAAATAAATGCACTTAAATCTTTGTTTGTTGAAATTGATTTCAACTTATCATCAACATATTGTGGTGTAATATCTACAACCGCATCGGGCATACTTGGTGCTTCGAATGATAAATCTTCTAGCATTTTTTCAAGTATAGTATGCAATCGACGTGCACCAATGTTATCAGTATCTTGGTTTACTTGGAATGCAATTTCTGCTAATCGTTTAATTGCTTCATCTGTAAATTTAACCGTTACTTGTTCTGTTTGTAGTAACGCTTCATACTGTTTGATAAGTGATAATTTAGGTTCCGTCAAGATTCGAACAAAATCTTCAACTGAAAGACTTTCTAGTTCAACGCGAATTGGAAAACGGCCTTGCAACTCTGGAATTAAATCACTTGGTTTAGACACGTGGAATGCTCCAGCACCAATAAATAGCATATGTTCAGTGTTAACAGTACCATACTTTGTTTGAACCATGCTACCTTCAAGAATTGGTAATATATCTCTTTGAACACCTTGGCGAGATACATCTTGCCCTGAATTTTGATTATTTGTCGCAACCTTATCTATTTCATCAATAAATATAATGCCCATTTGTTCAGCTAATTCAATAGCTTCTTGGTTAGCTGTTTCTTGATCAATCAATTCATCAGCAAATTCATCAGTTAATATCTTACGTGCAGTTTTAACTGGAACTTCTCTTTCAACTTTTTTCTTAGGCATTAATTGGTTCATCATGTCTTGCATTTGTTGGTTTTGGTTCGTACCTAACATGCCCATAGCAGCTGGATCTTGTTCAACTTTTAAGCGTACCTTCTCATCTTCTAATTGACCATTTAATAATTGTTGCTTAATTTCTGAACGTTTCGTTTTCACTTCATCAGTAGGTGTTTCTTCTTCGTCATCATTATTTTGACCAAAATTAGGGATTGAACCACCAAATAAAGATTCCAATGGGTTATTACTGTTCGTATTGTTATTAGCTTTTTTCTTCATACTAGGTACTAACAATTTCACTAACTTTTCATTCGCTTTATCTTGGGCTTCATCTTGTACCAATGCCTTTTTTTGATCTTTTACAAGTCTAACAGCAACATCTACAAGGTCTCTAACCATGCTTTCTACATCACGTCCAACATAACCTACTTCTGTAAATTTAGTTGCTTCAACTTTAATAAATGGAGCGCCAACTACTCTAGCCATACGTCTTGCAATTTCCGTTTTACCTACACCCGTAGGTCCAATCATCAAAATATTTTTAGGTGCGACCTCTTGTTTTTCTTCTTCAGTTAATAGACTTCTTCTATATCTATTTCTTAATGCAATTGCAACCTTACGTTTAGCATCGTCTTGACCAACAATATATTCATTAAGTTTTGATACAATATCTCTAGGTGTTAATTTTATTCCATTTGTCTCCATATGATACGTTACCTCCATTAATTTTGTGCTTTAAAACAACTTATAATTTATACATGTTTACTATTGCCAATTAATTCTAAATTTAGACATTTTCATTAATTTATTTACTCAGCTATAAATTCTCAACTATAATTTGGTCATTTGTAAATACACAAATATCTGAAGCAACTTTCAAACTTTCATAAGCCATTTCGCTCGCAGACAAATGTGTTGCATTACGTTTTAGCGCTCTACCTGCACTTAACGCATAGTTACCACCTGATCCAATTGCAATCAAATTATCATCTGGTGCGATTACTTCTCCTGTACCGCTAACTACTAAGATTGATGTTTCATCCATTACAATCAACATAGCTTCTAGCTGACGTAATTGTTTATCGCCTCTCCACTCTTGTGCTAATTCCACTGCAGCTCTTTCTAAATTCCCACTAAATTGTTGTAATTTTGTTTCGAATTTTTCAAATAGAGTGAACGCATCTGCTACACTTCCAGCAAAACCAGCTAATACTTTATCATTATATAAACGTCTCACTTTTCTCGCTGTTTGTTTCATGATGACTTGTTCACCTAGAGTAACTTGACCATCTCCAGCCATTGCTGCATGTCCATTATGTTGTACTGCAAATATTGTTGTTGCATGTATAGATGTACTCATTATTTAATTCTCCTTTTTTGCACGAGGATGTGCATTTAAATATACTTTTCTTAATTGTTCATTTGTCACATGTGTATATCGACCAGTTGTTGACAGATTAACGTGACCGAGCAAAGATTGCACTGTTCTTAAATCTGCACCTTGGTTTAACATGTGTGTCGCAAATGTATGTCTAAGTTTATGAGGATGTATCTCTGTAACACCGGCCGTTCGTTTCACTACGTCGTTCAATACATAACGAACGCCACGTTCAGTGATAGGATCGCCTTTCATATTAACTAATAAATAATCGTGATCACTATTTAATTTAGGTTTGAATGACGCTAAATATCGTTCCATACTTTGTTTACAAAACTCGCCAAAGGGGATAAAACGTTCTTTGCCACCCTTACCTAATACCTTTACACCTGGCGACGTCATATCTATGTCTTGTTCTTTTATATGCACTAACTCTGAAACTCTAATACCAGTAGAATAAAGTAGTTCTAAGATTACCCTATCTCGCAAGCCTTTTTTTGCATCATTTTCAACCGTGTCAAATAATGCTTCCATTTCCTCTTCATAGAAAAAATGTGGTAAATAATGTTCTTTTTTCGGATGTACCAATTGTATGAACGGATTTACCACCGCTTCATCTTGTGTCATCCAATATTCATAAAAACTTCTCAGCGTAGAAATTTTACGTGAAACTGAGGTTCTTTTCAAGTTTTTTGAATATAAGTAACTGAGATAGTTCCTAGCATCTTTGTATTCAAACGCATTCAAATCTAAATGTTCTTGAGCTAAGAAAACATTAAATTGTTCTAAATCATCATGATAGGATTTTAAAGTGTGCTCTGAAAATTGTTTTTCTACTTTTAGCATATATAAATACGCTTGTTGGATTTTTTCCAATAAAAACCCCTCCATCAACATAAATTGTAGCATATTGATAGAGGGGTCTGCGAAAAATAACTATTAAATTGAGTAAAACTTTCAAAATTTTCGGAAAGAATTATAAAAATACAATATTTTATAGCGTTTGTTTATAATTATCTAAATATGTTAAAGCACGATCTGCTAATTTTTCATAACGTAATTTTTTATCTTTTAATTTCTTTTCCAATGTTGGTAGTAAACCAAAGTTAGCATTCATTGGTTGGAAGTTTTTTTCATTTTTGGCATGTGAAATATAATATGCCATGCTACCTATCATTGTTTCTCTAGGGAAAATGACTTCTCCCTTGTTAAGCATTTTATGTGCTACATTGATACCTGCAACAAGTCCACTAGCGGCACTCTCTACGTATCCTTCAACACCAGTCATTTGACCTGCGAAATAAAGTTCTTCTCTTCCTTTTAATTCATAAGTTTCAGTTAAAACATCAGGCGAATTGATGAATGTGTTACGGTGCATGACACCATATCTAACTATTTCAACATTTTCTAATCCTGGAATTAATCTGATGACATCTTTTTGAGCTCCCCATTTTAAATGTGTTTGGAAACCTACAATGTTGTATAGTGTTCCTGCAGCATCATCCTGGCGTAGTTGTACGACAGCGTATGGTCTTTCGCCTGTTTTAGGATCTTCGAGACCCACGGGTTTCATTGGACCGAACAATAATGTTTTTCTACCACGTTCAGCCATTACTTCAAATGGCATACAACCTTCAAAGTATTTTTCTTTTTCAAATTCATTTACAGGTGCAACTTCAGCTTCCATGAGCGCATCGTAAAATGTATTAAACTCATCTTCTGTCATAGGACAATTCAAATATGCGGCTTCACCTTTATCATAGCGGGATTTCAAATACACTTTATTCATATCAATACTGTCTTTTTCAATAATTGGTGCCGCAGCGTCATAGAAATACAACTGATCTTTTCCAGTTGCCTCCACAATTTCGTTTGCTAACTTGTCTGTCGTTAGAGGACCTGTTGCAATAATCGTATATCCTTCAGGTATGCTATTAATTTCTTCATTTAAAACTGTGATATTTGGATGATTTTTTAATGTTTCAGTCACATAGCCAGCAAAATCATGTCGATCGACTGCTAGAGCGCCACCGGCAGGCACACGCGCTTTATCCGCTGCACTGATAATTAAAGAATCTAACTGTCTCATTTCTTCTTTAAGTACACCGACAGCATTTGTTAAAGCATTGCCTCGTAGTGAATTCGAACATACGAGTTCTGCAAATTTATCGGTATGATGTGCAGGTGTCTGTTTCACCGGCCTCATTTCTATAAGATTTACTTTTACGCCTCGTTGCGCTAATTGATATGCTGCTTCTGAACCAGCCAAACCAGCACCTACTACATTTACAACTTGAGTCATTCGATTTCCTCCCATAATTAAAAAGCAACTTAGACATCGTATCATAAATATAAATACATGCATCTACATTATATATATGTGTCATAAGTTGCTGTTATTGTTTAAACTATTTCTTTCATAAATACGATTGCAAGCGTAAATTCGCTATACTATATTACTTTTGCTCTTCTTCTTTGTAATCACAATTTGAACATACTACTTGGCTCTTACGTCCTTGTTTTTTCTCAACTAAGTAATGCTCACATTTAGGACAATCTCTTCCTATCGGTTTATCCCAAGTTACAAAATCACACTCTGGATATTTAGAACAACCATAAAAAATACGATTCTTTTTAGATTTACGTTCTACAACGTCGCCTTCTTTACACTTAGGACAAGTCACACCAATTGTCTTAACAATAGCTTTTGTATTTCGACAATCTGGGAAATTTGAACAAGCCATGAATTTACCATAACGACCCATTTTAATAACCATAGGTGAACCACAGACTTCACAGTCTTCACCAGCAGGTTCATCTTTTATTTCTATTTTTTCCATTTCTTCTTCTGCGCGTTCTACATCCTGTTTGAAACTACTGTAAAAATCTGAAATCACTTTTTTCCAGCCAATCTCACCATCGGCAACTTTATCCAATAATGTTTCCATGTTTACTGTAAAGTCAACATCGATAATTTCTGGGAAGTAATCTTTAACTTGTTCATGAACAATTTCGCCCAATTCAGTTGGCACAAAACGTTTACTTTCATTTTTCACATAATTTCTTTTCTGGATTGTATCGATTGTTGGTGCATATGTGGAAGGACGTCCAATTTTCAATTCTTCCATTGTTTTCACTAAACGCGCTTCAGTATAGCGTGGTGGTGGTTGAGTAAAATGTTGTGATGGTTCAATGTTCGTAGCTGTAACCATTTCACCTTCACCAATATTTGGTAATTTGTTATCTTTACCATCTTCACTGTCATCTTTGGTTTCAACATATAAAGTCATAAAACCTTTAAATTTGATTGTCTGTCCATTTGCTCGGAATTTGATGTCATTTTGCGTCAAATCCATTGCAACTGTATCTAAAATTGCAGGTGCCATTTGACTGGCAACAAAACGTTCCCAAATTAATTTATATAATCTATGTTGATCTCTAGTTAAGAAATTTTTCATTTCATTTGGTGTACGTAAAGTACTAGACGGTCTGATAGCTTCATGGGCATCTTGATCGCCTTGACCTTTTGATTTTCGATTAGATGTATAGTCATTACCATATGTTTCTTGAATGTAATTTTTCGCTTCTGATTTCGCTTGGTCTGAGATTCTTGTTGAATCTGTACGCATATAAGTGATTAAACCAACTGTACCTTGCTTTTTCAAATCTATACCTTCATATAGTTGTTGGGCTAACATCATTGTTTTACGTGCTTTGAAATTCAATTTACGAGCTGCTTCTTGTTGAAGTGTTGACGTTGTAAAAGGATTAGCTGGATAACGCGTTTTTTCCTTTTTAGTCACTTTAGTCACTTCAAACTGATCGCCATCTAACTGCGTAGTAATTTTTTCAACATCTGCTTTTTCAGTTAATTTAAATGGTTTATTTTTAAAATGAAGAAATTTAGCTGTGAATTTTGTTTTCTTATATCTAAATTCGCCTTCAATTTTCCAATATTCTTCTGGTTTGAAATTTCTAATTTCATTTTCACGATCTATAACTAGTCTTAATGCCACAGATTGTACACGACCAGCAGATAACCCTTTTTTAACTTTTTTCCATAATACAGGTGAGATATTATAACCGACTAAACGATCTAGAATACGTCGTGCTTGTTGCGCATCAACGAGTTCCATTTCGATGCCTCTTGGATGTTTAAAACTATCTTTTACTGCATCTTTTGTTATTTCATTAAACACTACTCTATTTTCTGTTGAATCTTCCAAGTTTAATATATTCGCTAAATGCCAAGCAATAGCTTCACCTTCACGGTCAGGGTCACTCGCTAAGAATACTTTTTTCGCTTTCTTAGCATGTTTTTTCAATTCTTTTACAACTGGACCTTTACCACGTATCGTAATATATTTGGGTTCATAATCATTTTCAGCATCTACACCCATTTGACTACGAGGCAAGTCTCTAACGTGCCCCATTGATGCGATTACTTTATATTTTTTACCTAAATATTTTTCAATGGTTTTAGCTTTTGCAGGCGATTCAACTATGACTAAATTTTCTGCCAAAGTAGTTACCCCCTTGCATTTTCTAATTACAAAGATAAATGATAAACGGTGTATTTTGTTTTTGTCAATGTTTTTAATTTTGACTTGATTAAATTTATACCGTTATTTCATCCCAAACTTTATCAATCAGCAGTATTTTTTCATATATTATTAAAAAACAAAGCGTTAAATAAAATCTGTTTTAAAGTTGTGTGTTATTTACTTTTCATATAATAAAATCTTCTAATATATCATCCGCATTCAATACAATTTTCGCACCTTCTTGAGCACTACGCAAATTGCCTAATGTCATTTTATTAAATATTGTACCAGGTAAGACATACACATCTCTATTTTGTTCTAATGCAAATCGCGTCGTGATACTTGTGCCACTATTTTCTGCAGATTCTGTGATAAAGATACCTTTAGAAAGTCCACTAATCAATCTATTCCTTTCTGGGAAATGGTATCTTTTGGGCTTTTCGAGAGGGAGATATTCACTTATAACTATTCCATCTTTTTCAATTTGCTGTCTTATCTCTTTAGTTTCTTTCGGATAATGATGCATATGTCCAAATCCTAATACCGCAATTGTAGGTAACTTAAATAACAAAGCATGTTGATGCGCCATCATATCTGCACCTTTTGCAAGCCCTGATATTATCGTCAAATGATGTTTTTTAAATGAAGGAAAAAATGTTTGAAGTGATTGCCATGTATATTGTGTCGCTTGTCTAGATCCAATAATAGCTAGGGTACGAGGAGATTGCATTAAAGTAAGCTTACCGCGATAAAATAGGATTAGGGGTGGATCATAAATTTCTCGCAATAACTGTGGATATAAACGGTGATTAATTGTTATGAAATGAACTTTCCATGCTTTTAATTGTTTGAATAGTACTTCAAAATTAGTTGTCACATATAATCGGTATACATTTTCATTTTTTGCAGTTATTTTTACTGTTCCCAAAAATTGTTTGAGTATGTATTGTTTATCTACCTTACTATATTTCATAAAAGAGGGAGAAAATCTTAATAATCGATGTATTTGTTGTGTAGATAGTCCAGCAAATCGAAGCTTTAAAAGGTCTAAATCGTTCATTTATCATACTCCTTTATATCTCATATTATACGATAAAATATATATGCTGCGTATTACAAAATTTTGTCAAATGATCGTAATAAGTCATATGATTTTAAAGAGTAATTTTAAATTTCTAAATTGACAACATCTGATGTTTCAATTGGAGATATTAATTTTATTTATCTTTAATTTAGCGGTCGCATTTCTACTATATAAAGTACTTTATCAAATGCATTTTTTTAATTTTAATATCAGCTCATACAACCTAAAAAAGCACAAACTCCGACATACTATCGGAATTTGCGCTGACTTTTAATAAATAAAATTATTTTACAGTCAATAATTGTTCATAGATGCCAGCTTCTTTAGCTGCATCAATTAAAGTTGTACCAATTTCAGAAGGTGTGTCTGCTGTTTTTACACCACAACTGTTAAGTGTTTTAATTTTCTCTTCTGCAGTTCCTTTACCACCTGAGATAATCGCACCAGCATGGCCCATACGTTTACCAGGAGGAGCTGTTTGACCGCCTACGAAGCCTACAACAGGTTTCGTCATATTAGCTTTAATCCATTCAGCAGCTTCTTCTTCTGCAGTACCCCCGATTTCACCAATCATAACGACAGCCTTAGTTTCATCATCTTCATTAAATGCTTTTAATACATCTATAAAGTTTGTACCATTAACTGGGTCGCCACCAATACCAACCGCAGTCGTTTGACCGATACCTTCTTCAGTTAATTGATGTACCGCTTCATATGTTAATGTACCAGAGCGTGATACAACGCCTACATGACCTTTTTTATGGATGTATCCTGGCATAATACCAATTTTACATTCATCAGCAGTAATGACACCTGGACAGTTAGGTCCTACTACACGTGTTTTCTTACCTTCTGAATAACGTTTTACTTTAACCATATCAATTACAGGAATATGTTCTGTGATACAAATAGCTAAATCTAGTTCAGCTTCGATACATTCTAAAATTGCATCAGCAGCAAATGGTGCTGGTACATAAATAACTGATACTGTTGCACCTGTTTCTTTTTGTGCTTCTTCAACTGTATTGAATACTGGAACGCCTTCAACAACTTGTCCGCCTTTACCTGGAGTGACCCCAGCAACAATTTGTGTACCATATTCAAGCATTTGTTTTGTATGGAAAAGGGCAGTTGACCCTGTGATACCTTGTACAATTACTTTTGTATTTTTATCAATAAATACGCTCATCTTCGTGCTCCCATCCTTTCCTTATGCTTCTTTAACAAGTTTTACGATTTTTTGTGCGCCTTCAGCCATTGTAGCTGCTGGTTCAATTGCTAATCCAGATTCTTTAAGGATTTCCTTACCTTTTTCAACGTTTGTACCTTCTAAACGTACAACAAGTGGTAGTGTAAGTTCTACTTCTTTAACCGCGGCAACTATACCTTCTGCAATGATGTCACATTTCATAATGCCACCAAAGATATTTACAAAGATACCTTTAACCTGCTCGTCACCTAAAATAATTTTAAATGCTTCAGTAACTTTTTCTTTAGTTGCGCCGCCCCCTACGTCAAGGAAGTTAGCCGGATTACCGCCAAAGTGATTGATTGTATCCATAGTTGCCATTGCTAAACCAGCGCCGTTAACCATACAACCAATATCACCATCTAAAGCGATATATGATAAATCGTATTTAGAAGCTTCGGTTTCTTTTGGATCTTCTTCTTCTAAATCACGTAATTCTTGAATATCTTTATGTTTAAATAATGCGTTATCATCAAAATTAACTTTAGCATCTAATGCTAAAACTTCACCCTCACCCGTAGTAACAAGTGGGTTGATTTCAACGATTGAGCAATCTTTTTCGATGAAAACATTATAAAGTGATACTAAAAATTTAGCTGCTTTATTTATAGATTCTTTAGGAATATTAATGTTAAAAGCAATTCTTCTAGCTTGATATGGTGCCAATCCTACAACAGGATCAATTGTTTCTTTGAATATTTTTTCAGGTGTTTTAGCAGCAACCTCTTCAATTTCAGTACCGCCTTCTTCTGAAGCCATCAAAGTAACTCTATCTGTCGCACGATCGATGACAAAACCAACATAATATTCTTTTTGAATATCGCAGCCCTCTTCTATGTAAAGGCGTTTAATTTCTTTACCTTCTGGACCAGTTTGATGTGTAACAAGTGTTTTACCTAACAATTCTTTAGCATAAGTTTCAACTTCAGAAAGAGATTTAGCGATTTTAACACCGCCTGCTTTCCCTCTGCCCCCTGCGTGAATCTGTGCTTTAACCACGTAAACTTTTGAATCTAATTCTTTTGCTTTTTCTACTGCTTCTTCAGCAGTATATGCTACGCGTCCTTCTGGGACAGCAACGCCCATAGAACGAAATATTGCTTTACCTTGATACTCGTGGATATTCATTCTCCATCCTCCTGTTTCTTAGGTTAAGTTCATATTCAATTATAAGAAATGAAAGCGCTATTGTAAACTCATTTATCCTACTTAATCCAATTATTTTATTTTAACTATTAATTTACCAAAGATTTAATTGGTTCAAATGTTTTTCGATGTTCATTTAAAATGCCATATTTTTTAATTCCATCTAAATGTTGTTGCGTACCATATCCAACATTGTTTTCAAAACCATAACCTGGATATTTTCTACCTAAATCTCGCATATATTGATCTCTGTGTTCTTTAGCTAAGACACTAGCAGCAGCTATCGAAACACTTCTAGCGTCACCTTTAATTAAAGATGTTTGCGGTATATCAATATCCAATGTCATAGCATCTACAAGTAGATGTGTTGGTTTAATTCTCAATCCTTCAATCGCTCTGTGCATTGCTAATTTCGTTGCCTCATAAATATTTATTTCATCTATTTCTTCCACCGAAGCATATCCATATGCATAAGCATACACATCATTCAGTAATTGACCTTCGATTGAATGCCTTTGTTTTGCTGAAAGTTTTTTAGAATCATTTAACCCTGTGAAATGATGATTTTTATTTAAAATAACTGCACATGTAACAACTGGACCTGCTAATGGACCACGCCCCACCTCATCTATACCACAAATAAGCGCGTCTGGATTTTCTGCTAAGATGCTATTTTCAAATTCTGTCATTTTCACATAATTATCTAATAACACTTGTTCTTTTTCTAATTGTTTACGTCTTTGTATCATTGCATTTTGCACACCTTTGCGTGCATCATTATTATATTCACTTCGCTCTAATTCACTTATTGACAGCATATGCTGTAACTTACTTTTAATGTCCTTTATCGTTTCGCTCATAATCCATTACACGTCCATTTCGGAAATAATATCAAATGTATACGTACCGATTTTAGCGTTTCTCACTTCGTGTATAATTAAATCTATGACCGCTTCGTAATCAATTTCATTACCTCGTCTTAACAATCCTCTTCTACGGCCTATCGCATCAAACCACTCTATATTTTCTGCTTCTTTTGAAACATCTGTTTTATAGTGCTGTATTAAACCGTCATAATCATGTGCTTTCATAAAGTCTAACGCATAGATTGCCACTTCATCTAAGTGAACAATACTATCTTTGATTGCACCCGTAACACTTAGTTTTTTTCCAACCAATTGATCCTCAAATTTTGGCCATAATATACCTGGTGTGTCTAATAATTGTAGCGATTGACCTACTTTAATCCACTGTTGTTGCTTTGTAACACCAGGCGTGTTACCCGTTTTTGCAATTGATTTATTAGCTAATTTATTAATCAATGTTGATTTACCTACATTGGGTATCCCTACTATCATTGCTCTAATCGCACGTGGTTTTAATCCTTTTTGTTTTTCTTTTTCAAATTTTTCTTTGGTTGCTTTGATAGCAGTTTGTTCAACTTGTTTTAGACCTTTACCATGCTTCGCATCAATTGCAACTGGATAAAAGCCTTTTTCTTTAAAATATGATTCCCATTTCTCTAATTCTTTTAAATTTGCCATATCTTTTTTATTTAAAATAACGACTCTAGGCTTTTGTTGTATAACCTCATCAATCATTGGATTTCTAGAACTATAAGGTATGCGCGCATCTACAAGTTCAAATACAACATCTACTTTTTTTAATTGCTCTGAAACTTCTCTTTTTGCTTTGGCCATATGACCTGGATACCACTGAATTACCATATATCTCACCCTTCTATTACTTATGACTTTTATCAATTTTGTTTATTATTTTATTCGTTCATACCGTTTAGTTTGCTTTAGCATCATAACACGTTGGTGCATGTGTTATAAACAAATTAATTAGATAATCACTGTTCATTCTTAATTTTACAACAAAAAAAACAGCAAGTGCATGATATTTTCATTTTTATTTACAATACCAATGATTCATTAAACAATAACTTGAATTTCTAACCTTTCTTTGTAAAAATTAAAAACCTAACATTCAAAATTAAAATTTTTCTAAATAATAATAGTTATTTTTATCTAAATACTAAAAATGTAGATACAATAGAATTATATTAAACAAATAAATAGGAGATTGCCTATGAAACAAAAATTATTATATCTTTGTTTATTCGTAACATTGGCAGTCGTTGGCCATAGTTACATCATATATAGATTTATTCATGATGGTGTTTTATTCACGGGTCCTAATGATGGTATGGAACAAATGGTGCCGATACAAATGTATCTATTTGATAACTGGCATCATGGTAATTTCTTTTATGCTTCAGATTTTGGACTCGGTGGTGATTTTTTTAGTGACTTAAGCTATTACTTCTCCACAAATATTATTTTTATCATAAATGTGATTGTAATTGTTTTATTAAAGACGTTTATAACACTGGATACTACTCATATTATGTTTTGGATGACCAATGCACTCATTGTTTCTATTTTTAAATCTGCGATTGCAATGCTTGCGACTTATCTATATGTCCGTTATATAGCTTTAAATAAAAAAATTGCCGTTCTAGCTGCGTTCATTTTTGTAATTTCACCAATCTATTTCAGGTTCACAGTATATTGGCCATTTTTCAGTGATGTTTTTATTTGGTTACCGTTGTTATTTTGGTCAATCGAACGTTTTTTAAAAAGTGGGAAGATTGGTTTCTTTATCATTATAGTAGCCATTACATTAATCAATAATTTTTATTTTGCATATTATCAATTATTAACTGGATTAATTTATTTAACTATCAGACTAGTGTTTAGACATCAAGCTGATATCATTCCTAGGTTCAAGTCTTTCATGTCTTTATTTATTGCATCAGTTATTGGATTAGGATGTAGTCTTCCATTCTTTTTCCCAGCAATTCAAAGTTTCTTTAATAATAGACGCACACCTTTTGACGGTAATGTAGATTTATTTGAGCCATTCAATCAAAATACCAATGTTTTTTATGATAATTATTTAATCGTAATATTATTTATCACTGGTCAGGCGTTATTATCATTCAAATTATACAAACATTATTATTTCAAATTATTTGCAATTTCTACGCTTATATTAATTTGTGCTAGTTTTGTTCCTTTTATCGATCAGATATTTAATGGCTTTTCAGCGCCACAAAAACGTTGGCATTATTTAATAGCATTTAATTCTGCAGTTTTAATTGGCTTATATGTAAAATATTTTCGGACAATTTCTATACCAAACTATATTTTTTCATCCGTTATCTCATTAAGTATTATTGGCTTAAGTGCATGGTATTATGATGATGTTGTAGCATGGGTTTGGTTCGCACCCATAGTGAGTTTAATTGGCTTTTTAATTCTATTAATCAATGAATCTCATATCAAACTTAAACTTACACATTTATTTGTTTTATCAATAATGATTTTAACAGTCTTAGTTTCTACTGTATTTATACGAAATCAAATTTATTTTGAAGACCATGTCAAACGTGCTAATGCTTATTTTGTGAATGCAAGCCTTTTTAACACACCATTACAACAGCAATTAGTTAAAGATATGAATAAACATAAACTTGAAGATGAGCGCATAGATTGGCGTGTCAATGAACAAGACAATACGCCGATGTATCAACAATTTAAAGGACTCAGTATCTATTCTAGTATATTTGATCATAACATATTAGATTTTTACTATGATGAGCTAAAAATCAATATGCAAGAAGAATCAGTGAGTAGATATCAATCAACCAATGGGCGTCAAAATATGAGCAGTTTATTTTCTATTAAATATCTAATGGTCAAGCGCTATCAACATAATATTCCTGCATACTTCAAAAAGATTAAAAACGATGGTCAATATGAAATTTATGAAAACACTTTAAATTTACCATCTGTACGTGTTTCTAATAAAAAGTATAATTCAAATGATTTACATAACCCTATTGATAAAGAACATGCAATGATGGATGGCGTTATTTTAAATAATAAAGGTGCATCTTATACGGCAAAGGCACCAAATTTATTAAATCAAACTCGTATCACGTACAAAGATATAGATAACAAACGCAATCATCAAATACATGCTTCTAAAAACGATAGCCATGTACAAATTCATATACCTAAACATTTAAGACAACGTTATCATGACTTTTATTTAACGATTAAAGTCAAACGTGGTCTACCAGATAGTAATTTTTCAGTCCAAATAAATAACTATACAAATAACCGCTTGTACAACAATTCGACTTATCGAACAGGTGTGGATACACAACTTTATAGAACACAACCTGATAAAAATGGTAATATAAATGTTGGGCTAAGCCCAACAGGTAATTACTATCTAGATATTCAAAGTTTGCATGGTGAAAACTACAATCATTTAAAATCAGCATATGCAAAGCAAAATAACGATGGACATTATACAGATATTAAAAATGGCGTGAAGGTTAAGTTAGGTCCTCACGAAAAAGGAATCGCTACGATTAATATACCGTATCGTGAAGGCATGACTGCATATGTCGACAACAAAAAAATTAAACCATTAAATGTGAATTATATGATGACTGGCGTGCCAGTTTCAAAAGATAGCAAAGAAATCATAATCAAATATCGTCCAAAATATTGGTATACGGTTACTGCTATTTCAATTATTTTCATTATAGGATCGCTATCATGGTTTATGAGAAAGAGATATAAAAACAAATAAATTCATAATTTAAAAGGAGTTTGTCGGAGATGAGGTATAACCATGTTTCGTAAACTTTGGTCTCACAAAGTTTCAAGATTATTTTGTATTATAGCAATGGGCATTTTAGTTGCACTATTAACATTTACACCGTACATCTATCGATATATAACGCAAGGTAATGTATTTAGTGGATCAGGTGACGGTTTTAGGCAAATGATGCCCTTTCAAATGTACCTTTATGAACACTTTAGCCAATTCAAACAATTTTATGATCACTCATTTGGGCTAGGTGGCGATTATGTTAAAGACTTATCATATTATTATTCGACCTCACCTTTAACATGGATTAACTTCATTTTTGTTTGGTTTTCAGAGATTTTATTTAATAGTCATCCTAACCAAATAAGTTATTGGGCAAGCAATCAAATTATTGTTGCTTTTGTCAAAGGTGTTGTCACGTTTGTCATTTCATTTTACTTTTTTAGATATTTAAAATTTAAAAATTATGCTACGTTGCTTGCTGCAATGCTTTATGCTTCATCAACGACTGTGATTTATTTTAATTTCACTTGGTCGTATTACGGTGATTTACTTATTTTCCTTCCTTTATCATTACTAGGTGTTGAACGATTTTATAAAGAAAAGAAAATTGGTTTATTCATATTCGCCATTGCACTAACCTTATTTTCAAATTTTTATTTTAGTTATTACGAAGCGATTGTCCTCCTAGCATACGTCGCTTATAGGTTTATCTTTCCACATCCAACTGATTTGGTTTCTCGGAAACAACAACTTATTTTGATTCCTATTGCAGTTATTTTAAGTACTTTAATAGGCATCTGGGGCTTTTATACGGGCGTTACTTCATTTTTCAATAACGATCGAGTTAGTAACCCGTATTTTAAAATTCCACTGTTCACTGATTTCGCACGTCAAAAGCATTTTTTCACAAATGGTTTTTATATTACAGTGTCTATAATAACTGTGGTCGCTTTATTATCTTTTAAACTATACAAACATTATTATTATAGATTATTTGCAATTGCTACGTGGATCATGTTGATTGGGTCACTTACACCACATTTCGATAGCATATTCAATGGATTTTCAACTCCAGAACGTAGATGGGTATACATATTTGCAATCATGTCTGCTGGCTTAATCGCCCTATTTATCCAGCACCTATCGGAATTAACTCTGAAACCCTATATCTTAACCTGCATTCCAGTATGTATCATCATGCTAGTCATGAATATTATCGTTACAGATCAAAAAATGTCATGGATGATTATTTGTTTCATACTTATGGTATTTATCGCTTTATTATTATTTAAGAAAAACTTATTACAAAATCATTGGTTTAAGGTATCCATAATAGTTTTATTTGTAATTCAACAAGCATTCATATTATCTAATGATTACTATAATAATGTGAAAAGATATGAATCTACAAAACAAGCCATACAGGACTCTGATTATCATAGCCCAGCTTTAGCCAAAAAAATAAATGCAATCAACCACCAGCAAGATGATCCATTACATCGTATCGATTATATGTCTCAATATGGATTAAATTCACCAATGATTTACCATTTTAATGGCATTGCTTTATATTCAAGTATTTTCGATGGCGATATTTTAAAATATTATGATAAAACACTACAAATCAATATGCATACAGATAAAAACAGCACGTATCGTTTATTATCTAATCGCGCCAACTTAATGGCTTTATGGCATGTAGAGGACCGTATTCGTCGGCCTGATGATTTAAATATGCCCTATGGATTTACACAGAAAGATATAGTTCATCATTCTAAAAAAGAATCATTTATACATTCAGTTAATCAAATCCATTATCCAAGTGCACACATTACTAATAAGGTTTATAATGTGAATGATTTAAAATCACCCTTAGATAAAGAACAAGCCATGCTACAAGGTGTCGTTTTTGACAATAATACAGAAGCCAATCAATCGTTCAAGCCGAATAAAAACTTATTATCCGATACTTCTGCAACACTAAAAGATGCACATAGATTAGATAATCATCAACTGATTATAGAAAAAGACAATGGTGGTATAAGTTACCAATTGCCTTCGTCTATTGCTAATAAATATAAAGATATGTACGTTGAAATGGATGTTGAATTACTTTCTCCAGATAAGGAACATGACGTTGGTATTAACGAATACAATCAACATCGTAATGAGTTATCTTATAAATATAGACGTTTTGTAACACCAGTCACAATGAGGGTTAAAGCAAACGAAAAACTTAATCTTAAATTGTCTAAAGGTAAGTATCGAGTGAATGTTAAAGGCATATATGGCGAAGATTATCATACCTTGCGCCATGCATCTAGTTCATTAGACGCTGTTAAAGTCACACAACAACGTAATGGCTATACGATTCATAAGCATAAAAATGATGCAGGCTACTTAGTCTTGCCAATGGCGTATAGAGATGGGATGCAAGCCTATGAAGGAGATAAAAAAGTCACTGTAAAGCAAGGTAATGGTATAATGACTGTCATTCCTGTTGATAAAGGACAAGAAATAATCAAACTCAAATATGCACCACCTTACCATAAAACATTAATTATTTTGACGGTGATAGGTATCATCTCAAATATTATTTTTACAAAGCGCATTTCAAAATCTTCAAAAAGAGAAATTTAAGGACATATTTTTTTAGTCCCTATTTGGTCATATTAAAAGCCCACGACTTTGCCATTTACTAATCGTCGTGGGCTATATATTTAAATAAAAAAGCGATTCTCATAATGAGAACCGCTTTTTATATGCTTAATATGCTGATTAACGAATTTCTTTAATTCTAGCAGCTTTACCACGTAATTCACGTAGGTAGTATAATTTAGCACGACGAACTTTACCACGACGTGGAACTTCGATTTTTTCGATTTTTGGTGTGTGTAATGGGAATGTACGTTCCACGCCTACACCTGAAGAAATCTTACGTACAGTGAAAGTTTCTGAAATACCTCCACCACGGCGTTTGATTACTACACCTTCGAATACTTGGATACGTTCACGTGTACCTTCAATAATACGTACGTGCACTTTTAAAGTGTCACCTGGACGGAATGAAGGTAAATCTGTGCGTAATTGCGATTGAGTTACTGCTTCGATTAATTTGTGATTACTCATTATTTTTTCTCTCCTTCAACCTATGTTCTTGCCTCGACAAAATATAGCAGCGGATCATAGTGATTTTTCGTGTGTCGCACACTTGAAATATGTTAGCACATTGCTAGTCTTTTTTCAATTGCTTTTTGTATCTTTCTACAATATCTTTTTCTTCAACTGTCATTGGATACCGTTCTAATAAATCTGGTCGTTTTACAAATGTACGTAGAATTTTTTGTTCATGTCGCCATCGATCAATATGAGCATGATTACCTGAAAGTAATACATCCGGTACACTCATCCCTTTATATTCTCGTGGTCTTGTATATTGTGGGAATTCTAATAAGCCATCTTGGAATGAATCATCTTCATGAGATTGTTGGTTACCTAAAACACCTGGTAATAATCTCACTATGGCGTCTGTCATCACCATTGCAGGTAATTCGCCTCCCGTTAATACATAGTCTCCCATAGAAATCTCGTCTGTAACTAAGTGTTCACGTATTCTTTCGTCATAGCCTTCGTAATGACCACAAATAAACACTACATGTTCTGATTGGCTTAGTTCATTTGCTATCGCTTGTGTAAATGGTTTGCCTTGCGGACACATTAAAATCACTCTTGTGTCATCTGTTTTTTCAATACTTTCCATTGCATTAAAAATGGGTTCAGGCTTTAATACCATGCCTTGACCACCACCAAAAGGATAATCATCCACTTGATTATGTTTATTTTCTGCAAAATGTCTAAAATCAACTGTATTGACTGTTAACATATTTTTATCTTGTGCACGCTTTAAAATGGATTGGTTTAAAACACCATTAAACATTTCTGGAAATAAAGTTAGAAAATCAATCTTCATTAATCCAACAATCCTTCCATTGGTGTAATTTGAATACGTCTACCCTCTACATCAATATCCTTAACAACATCAGCGATATATGGAATCAAGTACTCTTTGTCACCTTTAACTACCCACACGTCATTTGCGCCTGTTTCGAAAATTTCTGTAACGCGTCCAATTGGTGTATCATCGTCATCAAATACAGTGCAACCAATGATATCTGAATAATAAAATTCATGTTCACCGAGTTCTATTTCTTCATGATCTCGTTCTTGCATAATGGTTTCACCTTTTAAATATTCAATATCATTAATATTATTAATGCCTTCAAATGTCAACATATGAAGACCTTTATGCATACGATAAGAAGCAATTGTGAATTCTAATGGCTCTTTATTTTTACGTTCAATAATTACAAGCTCCCCAGGCTGAAAGCGTGTTTCTGTAAAATCTGAATTTGATTTTACTTTTATTTCTCCTTTAATACCATGTGTATTAACAATTTTACCTATCTCTACCTTCATATACGTGCCTCCACTATTATTTATCTATTAAAATTGATTATGTATGCTATGATTTGTCTTATTATTATAACATGTGAAGTTATACGCAGTGACACAAATACAATATTCATGTAATGACATTTTTAAAATATCAACTTGCTTATATTATTATCGATAATGTCTATAAAAAAAGAGTACCCTTCAAGGTACCCTTACAAATCATATATTTGTTTATTTGTCGAAATCCTATTTTTGATCGTCAAATTTCTTCAAGATGCCTTCTCTTGATAAGATATTATGAACTGTATCAGTTGGTTTCGCACCATTTTTTAACCATTTAAGTGCTAATTCTTCGTCGATTTTAACTTCAGCTGCATTCACATTGTTTGGGTTGTAAGTACCGATTTGTTCGATATTACGACCGTCACGTGGTGCACGAGCATCAGCTGCTACGATACGATAGAATGGATTTCTTTTTGAACCTAAACGTGTTAAACGTAATTTAACTGCCATTTATATTCGCTCCTTTAATTTTCATAGTTTTTATTTTCTACAAGAAATAATAATAACAGTAATCCCCAACTTTGTAAAGAGTTTCTTCTTTACCAATTTCAATATTCTACAAATTTCTTTTCTCCAACTCAAAATGATATCGTATAAAATTTTAAATTATCCTAAACTTGACATTATTCACTAAAAAATATACATTGAAATTAAATTAAATAACGAATGCACTAGGGGTGTTTCTAACTGAGATGAGTCTGACTCAAACCCTTTGAACCTGATCTAGTTTGAACTAGCGGAGGAAAGTGTGAAGTCTAGCATATTTCAAAAACTTTTTGAATCACTACATATATGTTGATATTTCTAATACACAACTTTCTTTCTGAAGGGTTGTGTATTTTTTATGGAAAATTAAGGAGTGTATATAATGAACAAAAACGTAATAGTAACTGGCAGTAGTCGTGGATTAGGTGCAACCATAGTAAAAACACTAGCTCAGCATGGCCATAACGTTGTTATAAACTATCATAAAAGTGAAGCCGCTGCACAAAAACTTGTTGATGAAATAGGAACTCGACAAGCAATTGCTTTACAAGCAGATGTGACACAACGAAATGAAATTGACAGGTTAGTTGATGAAGCTACACAATATTTTGGCCAGATAGATGTTGTAATTAATAATGCACTAGTTGGATTTAAATTTGATCCTGTTCAACAAAAAGCATTTGCCGATTTGTCATGGGAAGATTATCAGCAACAAATTGATGGTACATTAAAATCAGCTTTCAATATATGTCAAAGCGTTATACCTCAATTCATTCAAAGACAAAAAGGTAACATCATCTCAATTGGTACTAATTTATTTCAAAATCCTGTCGTCCCTTATCATGAATATACAACAGCTAAAGCTGGTTTGATTGGTTTTTCACGCAATTTAGCTGCAGAATTAGGTCAATATGGTATCACGTCTAATGTCGTTTCTGGCGGCTTATTAAAGACAACGGATGCAAGTGCAAGTACCACTACTGAAGTATTCGATTTAATTGCTCAAACCACTCCAATAAAAAAGGTAACCGCACCACAAGATGTTGCTAATATGGTTGCATATCTCTTATCAGATGAAGCAAATGGCATCACAGGTCAAAATTTTACAGTCGACGGTGGCTTAACAATGAACTAATAAGGAGGACTGAGTCATTCAATGACACAAGCACAACATTTAAACATCGGTGTACTTATCTATGCTTGTGGCCATCATCAGGCTGCATGGCGTATGCCACATTCAAGCATTGAGCGTATTGGTGATATTACTTATTATCAATCATTAGCAAGAACTGCAGAACAAGGCTTATTTGATGCCATATTTTTTGCTGACAATCAATCTTTTCCAGCTAGTTCGAAAAGTCATATGCCTGCATTTTGGTTTGATCCCCTCGTTAATTTAGCAGCAATATCACAAGTTACACAACATGTGGGCCTAGTTGCTACGATATCTAGTACATTCTCCAATCCATTCACAGCTGCTAGACAACTACTCAGTCTAGACCATATGAGTCAAGGTCGTGCTGGTTGGAATTTAGTAACGTCAATGACTGATATGGAAGCTGCTAATCATAGTATGGACCATTTACCTGAACACGAGGAACGCTATAAAAAAGCAGATGAATTTGCACAAGTGATGAATCGTTTACTCGAATCATGGTCAGTGGATGACTTTTTACACGATAAAGAAGATAATAAGTTAATCAATCCATCAGCAATCAACGCTATTAATCATGAAGGAGAACATTTCAATGTCCGTGGACCTTTAACAACCCCAAGTAGCCCTCAAGGGAAACCCATTGCAATGCAAGCGGGCGCCTCCGATCCTGGTATCGCATTAGCAACTAAATATGCTGATGCAGTTTATGCTGTTGCTTGGAATTTCAATCAAGCTAGCGCTTTCAAGAACAAATTAAATCAAAAATTGATACAAGAAGGTAAGCCCATAGATAGTTTGAAAGTATTTCCTGGATTAGTTACATATGTCGGACAAACTTATGAAGAAGCTTATGCAAAAAAACAAAAACTCGATGAATCTTTAGAAGTTGATACCGCTTTAAATCAATTAGCCTTTTTTATTCGTCAAAATTGCCATAGCTGGGATTTGGATGAACCGGTACCACCATTATCACCTGTCGAATCTTTTAAAGGACCTAAAGGACGCTATCAAACTGTGCTAGAAATCATTAAAGATAAAAATCCAACATTACATGAGTTATTAGGTTATTTAAGTGCTGGAGGTGGGCATTTAACACTCATCGGAACACCAAAGGATATTGTAGATGAAATGGAACGCTGGTTTGACGCGGGTGTTGCGGATGGTTTTAACTTAATGCCTCCAGAATTTCCAAATAGTTTAGAAGATTTTGTCGATGATGTTGTGCCTGAATTACAAAAACATGGATTGTATCGTACTGAATACGAAGGTACAACATTTAGAGAAAATATTGGAATTTAATAGTGATTCAACATCGTACGCTTTCTATTAGTTTATAGATTGGATATAGCACAAAAAAAGTAGTAATCCACGACTCTGCTGTGGATTACTACTTTTTAATTATTACTCAATTTAAGAAACACATTTTAAAACGGTAAATTCATACCATTCATCATATTTTCCATCTGTTTACGTTTTCCTTTTTTACCTTTGCCGCCACCGGAAAATTGTTTCATCATTTTCTTCATATCATTGAATTGTTTCATCAATCTGTTAACTTCTTGAACTGAACGTCCTGAGCCTTTAGCGATACGTTTTTTTCGAGATACATTTAAAGTATCTGGATCGTTACGTTCACTTGGTGTCATGGATTGTATAATTGCTTTAATATGATCGATTTGCTTTTCATTCATATTAAGTTTATCGATACCTTTCATCTTGTTCATACCCGGTATCATTTTCATAATATCATCTAAAGGACCAAGATTTTTCACTTGATCAAGTTGTTCTAAAAAGTCATCTAAAGTGAAGGAAGACGTGCGCATTTTCTTTTCTAAATCTTTTGCTTTGTCTTCATCTACATCTTGTTGTGCTTTTTCTATTAGACTTAGTACGTCACCCATACCGAGAATGCGAGATGCCATACGTTCAGGGTGGAATGGTTCTAAACCGTCTAATTTTTCACTCATACCAACAAATTTAATTGGTTTTTGAGTTACTGATCTAATGGATAACGCAGCACCACCGCGCGTATCACCATCGAGTTTAGTTAGCGTTACACCAGATACCTCTAATTGTTCATCAAAGGATTGTGCAACATTAACTGCATCTTGACCTGTCATTGCATCCACGACAAGCATGATTTCATGAGGTTTTGTGATTTCTTTAACATCACTTAACTCTTGCATTAAAGTTTCATCAACGTGTAAACGACCTGCTGTATCAATAATAACAAAGTCTAAATGTTCTTCTTTAGCATGCTTAATTGCATTTTCTACAATTTGCTGCGGTTTGACTTGGTCACCTTCGCTATAAACTGGTATATCAATCTGTTTACCAACTGTTTGCAATTGATCTATTGCAGCCGGACGATAAATATCAGCAGCTACCAGCATAGGTTTTTTATTGTATTTTTTACGCATTAATAATGCGAGTTTACCTGCAGTTGTTGTTTTTCCGGCACCTTGTAAACCAACCATCATCACAACAGTAGGTGGTTTATTTGCCATCGTAATTGTTGAATTTTCCCCACCCATTAATTGGGTAAGTTCTTCTTGAACAATTTTAATCACTTGTTGTCCAGGTGTTAATGATTTCATAACATCTGAACCTAAAGCTCTATCTGATACAGTTTTGACAAAATCCTTTACAACTTTAAAGTTAACATCGGCTTCTAATAATGCGAGTCTAACTTCACGCATCATTAGCTTAATGTCTGCTTCTGTCACTTTACCTTTACCACGGATTTTTTGCATCGTTCCTTGTAAACGATCGGATAATCCTTCAAATGCCATATCAAATACCCTCCTTTTTGTTCTCTAATTAATCTAAATCTTCAAGTGCTTGAATATATTTTTTTATTTGTTCTGGATCATTAATATGTTGTTTTATTTGTTCATATAAGTTCTGTCTTTGTTCAAAATTTCGATATAATCCCAATTTTTCCTCATAATCTTCCACTAAATCGCCAGTTCTTCTTATGTTATCATACACTGCTTGGCGACTCACATCAAATGTATTAGCTATCTCACTCAATGAATAGTCTTGCAGGTAAAATAATTCTAAATAATTTCTTTGCTTCTTAGTGAGCAAGGCTTGATAAAAATCAAACAAGTAATTCATACGAATTGTTTTTATTAAATCATTTTGACTCATCAGATTGACCTTCAATTTCGTTCGATTGTTCATCAGTTACATCATCGACTTCTTCTACATTTTGCTCTATCATATCAGCAAACAGACCATATACATAACTTTCAGGATTGAATGGTTGCAAGTCATCTAATTTTTCACCTAAGCCAACATATTTAACTGGTATGTGCAATTCATTACGTATCGCTAATACAATACCACCTTTAGCAGTTCCATCTAGTTTAGTTAACACAATCCCTGTTACATTAGTCACTTCTTTAAACGATTTAGCTTGTGATAAGGCATTTTGTCCAGTTGTTGCGTCTAAACATAACAGTACTTCATGTGGTGCTTCAGGTACTGCACGGCTGATAACACGTTTTACTTTTTCTAATTCATTCATCAGATTAGATTTGTTTTGTAGACGACCCGCTGTATCACAAATTAAAATATCAATGCCTTTACTTTTCGCTGCATTAATTGCATCGTACATCACAGCAGCAGGATCTGAACCTTCATTTTGACTCATAACATCAACGCCAACGCGTTCTCCCCATACTTTTAACTGTTGGATTGCGCCTGCTCTGAAAGTGTCACCTGCAGCAAGCATAACTTTTTTACCTTCAGCTTGGTAACGATGAGCCAACTTACCAATTGTAGTTGTTTTACCTACGCCATTTACACCAACCATTAAAATAACATTCAGACCTTCGTTTTCTATATTCATGACTTCTGAGTGTTCATCATCTTGATGGTATATTTCAACAATTTTTTCTACGATAACCTCACGTAAATCTTCTGTTTCGGATATATTACGTTTTTGTGCTTCTTCTCTTAATTCTTCAACTAACTGCATAACTGTATTAAAACCAACATCTGCAGTAATTAACATTTCTTCTAATGCTTCAAAGAATTCTTCATCTACTTTACGGTAACGTGCGATTAAGTTGTTTAGTTGTGCTTGGAAATTTTCTCTTGATTTTTCTAAACCTGCTCTAAATTTCGCACCTAATTGTTGTGCCTCTATCTCTTCAAAATCCTCTATAGAAATTAGACCATCATCATCAAAATCGGCTTCTTTTAATTTTTTAGGTTTTTTCTTTGGTTCGTCTTCTTTCGTTTGATCCGTATCTTGTTGTTCTAATTCAGGTAATTGCTCTAAATCTTCTTGCTTATTTTCCGCTTCTGATGAAGAAGCAAATTTATCTTTTAACCGTTTGAAAAAGCTCATACTTGTTCCTCCTTAATGACTTCATCAATTGTATTTAAATTAACACTCACTAATTTAGATACGCCAGATTCTTGCATCGTCACACCATATAATCTATCTGAAAATTCCATTGTGCCTTTACGATGTGTAATAACTATAAATTGAGTCTGATCTGATAATTCTTTTAAGTATTGCGCGTAACGTATTACATTAGCTTCATCTAAAGCGGCTTCAACTTCATCTAAAATTACAAATGGTGCTGAGCGTACTTTAAGTATGGCAAATAATAATGCGATAGCACTTAGTGCTCTTTCCCCACCACTTAATAACGATAAGTGCTGTAGTTTTTTACCAGGTGGTTGCACAATAATATCCACACCCGCTGATAAATAATCATCATCAGTAAGGCGTAGTTCTGCTTGTCCGCCACCAAAAAGAGATTTAAACACATCAGCAAAGTGGCCTTGTACTGCATGGAACGTTTCTTTAAAACGATCTTTTACTTCTTGATCCATTTCATCAATCAATTGTTCTAAAGTTAATTTAGCTGCTCTTAAATCAGCACGTTGTTCATCTAAAAACGTATAGCGCGTATTAATTTCTTCAAATTGCTCAATTGCATTCAAATTAACAGGCCCTAGTTCTTCTATTGACATTTTTGTTAATTTTACTTTTTTACGTAATACATCAATCGCTTCATCTAATTCATATAATTCACTTGCACGTTCATAAGTTAAATGATAATCATCGCTCAAATGGTCAATCGCATGATTGATTAACACATCCAAACGTGACTGTTCTGCCTTGATATCTTGATAGCGATTTTCAATAGATAATATATCTTGGTTAGCCTCTTGAAGTTTTTGATCTGTCTCTTCAATTGTATCATTCAATTCTAGTCTGCGCGATTTAACGTCTTCTATATCAACAGTAAGTTTTTCTTTAGTAACCTTACTTTGTTCAATATGACTTTGAATCGTTTCAAATGCTTTTTCCCCAGTCATTTCATCTGAGTTAAATAATTTAATTTGCTCATCCAATTTTTCTTGTTGCTTCTCTACACTTTCCAATTGTTTAGTGATTTTTGTAAGAGATTGTTTTTGGGCATTTAAACGTTCTTTTACGACAGCTAAATCTGACTGTTTTTGATGTAATTGTTGTTGGGTTTGAGTGGTGCTTGCTTTACCTTCTTTTGATAATTTAGTGTAAAGATTGATGTCTTCTTCAAGTTTAAGTAATTGCGCTTTAATTTGGTCAAGTCTTTGTTTCTTTTCTGTTAACGTCTGCTTACTTGTTTCACTTTGATAACCATCATTTTTTTCGAATTCAAATTCTTCATGTTCATCTTTCAAATGTGCTTCACTTTTTCTCAAACGGTCTAATTCTAATTCAAAATCATGTAATCTTTGTTTTGCAGAATTATATTGTTGACTTGTTTCAAAATAATTTTCACTAATTTGATCTGACGCTTCTTTAATTGCTTGAAATTGCTTTTCGAATTCAATGGTTTGTTGTTGATAGTCTTCTAGTTGTGCTCGCATTTTAGCTAGATCATCTTTTTGTGCCAATATGCTTTTAGTTTTACGATCACCACCACCAGTCATCGATCCACCTGGGTTAACGATATCGCCCTCGAGCGTAACAATTCTAGTGCGATAACGAATTTTTCTTGCTAACTCATTTGCATTTTTTAATTCATCGACAATAATGGTGTTTCCTAACAAATTTTGTAATACATTCTGATAATCTGAATCGACTTGGATAGCCTCTGATGCAATATTAATGAATCCTTGGGACGTTTTTGCAGAATTTAAAATATCATTCGCAATATGTCTTGGTTGTATCACATTTAAAGGTAAAAAGGTCGCTCTACCCAATCCATTTTGTTTAAGATATTGAATCGCTTGTCTGCCATCTTTTTCAGAATCTACTATTACATGTTGTAAAGAGGCGCCTAAAGCTATTTCAATCGCTTTTGTTAAATCAGAAGGTACTTGAATAACTTCAGCAACTGCCCCTCGTATACCTGTAAGTTGTTTGTTTTTAGCTTTCAGAATATGCTTTACACCATTAAAAAAGTAACTATATTCTTCTTGTTGTGTTGCCGCACTATCAATACGAGACTTTAACTTTTCATTAAAACGATATGCTTGATGTAATTTTTCTTCATATTCACTACGTTGTTGTTTTAATTGTGTTAATTTACGTTCGTATTCATTCAATTGTTGTTCTGCGTTTTTCAGTTCTTTTTTCGTTGTTGTGCTTTGCTTTTCTGCCTCATTAATATCAGATTGAATATGCTTTAATTGTTCATACGCCTCTACTAACCTTGAATCTAAACGTGATTGTTTTGATTCATTTTCCTGTATCGTATGTTCTAAAAAGCGAATATCATTATTTACATCTGATTGTTCAGACATAAGTTGATAATATTCATCTTTAATGGTTTCAAGTTTTTCATCATGTTGTTCATCAGTAACATACAATTGTGATTCTAAATATTGCACTTTTTCATTTAATTCTTTTTGTTGGGCTTTTAATCTATCGATTTCTAACTGAACTTCTGTCTTCTCTTTATTTAAATTCTCAGCTTGATTTAATAGACTTTCTTGTTCTTCTTCAAAGCGTGCATTCGTTTCCGATTGATTTCTTTTTCGTTCTTCCAATACATTGAGCTGTCCTGTGAATTTTTCTACTTCTTCAGTTGCTTTGACCAACTCGAAATTTAATGACTCGATGCGTGTATCTAATTGTTGTCTTTCAGCTTTATATTTATTTAAAGATTGTGTATGTTGTACTTTTTCAGCATCCTTTGTTGCCTGCTGACTTTTTAAATGGTTTAAATTATCATCTAATTCATTAATATTGTCACTATATTGTTTTATATCATGGACCGTTACTAAGACGTCACTTTTTTCCATTTCTTTGGATAAGTGTTTGTATTCTTTTGCAATCGCGGCTTCTTCACGTAATGGTTCTACACGACCTTCTAAGTCATAAAGTATATCTTCTACGCGTGACAAATTATCTTCTGTTTGATCCAATTTTTGAACAGAAGTTGCTTTTCTTTTTTTATATTTTAAAACTCCAGCAGATTCTTCTAATATTTGCCTTCTATCTATAGGCTTAGCATTTAATATTTCGTCTACACGTCCTTGCGAAATAATACTGAACGCTTCTTTTCCTAACCCTGAATCTAAAAATAAATCAATGATATCTTTCAATCTTGCTCTATCATTATTCAAATAATATTCACTTTCGCCACTTCGATACAAACGACGTGTAACTGTTACTTCAGTTGAATCAACTTGTAACTTTCCAGAACTATTCTCTAATTTCAATTTTACTTCTGCATAATTTTGAGCTTTTCTATGCTCGGCGCCTGAAAATATAATATCTTCCATTTTGGCGCCACGTAATGATTTAGCTGACTGTTCACCTAACACCCATTTTATCGCATCAGTAATATTACTTTTACCGCTACCATTAGGTCCAACAATTGCTGTTACACCTTCATCAAATTGGACATTTGTATGTTCAGCAAATGACTTAAAACCAAAGGCATCTATAGATTTTAAATAAACCATACTATTCTCCTTTAAAATATTCCTGACTGTTCTACAGCACGGGAATGAAATGGCTAATTCATTTTAACTTCATTCGCCATTCATAACACTTATTCCATCTTATTATGATTAACTTAATTATTTAATCTTAGCTGTATATTTAAAAACGCAATTTTTAATTATATAAATGCTATGTCATCATTAATCATACTTATAACTATGATATTTCCATCTAGTGAATCATGATGTTTAAACGCATCCAATGTTAAGCGTTTTTATTTTTCAATATTTTATATGCACGTTCTGCAGCTTTTTGTTCAGATTCTTTTTTTGTTTTACCTTTACCTTCTGCTACTGCATCTTCTTCTAGAATCACTTCAGAAGTAAAAAGACGATGGTGCGCCGGTCCTTCTTCATTTATCAGACGATATGTGACATCTCCCTTATTTTGTCTATGCACATATTCTTGAAATTGCGTCTTAAAGTCTACAACACCGTCCAATTCATCATCTTCCACATATGGGAAAATGATTTGTTCAGAAAATTGCCAGACTGCCTCTAATCCTTGGTCTAAATACAACGCTCCGACAAATGCTTCAAACGCATCGGATACAAGTGAAGGTCGTGTTCTACCACCTGTCTTTTCTTCGCCTTTACCTAATAAAATTAAATCGTTGAGCTGAATTTTATTCGCAAATATTACAAGTGAGGGCTCACAAACAATTGTTGCACGCATTTTAGTCAAATTACCTTCAGGCAATTCTGGGTATTTATCAAATAAATAGCGTGAAACCGTCAATTCTAATACCGCATCTCCTAAAAATTCTAATCGCTCATTGTGGTCAAGCCTATTCATATTAAAGTCATTGATAAAGCTTGAATGAGAAAAAGCTTGTTGATATAAATCTACTCGGTTAAAATCTAAATTTAATTCTTGCATCTTTTTTTCAAACTTATTTTGGAATGTTTGTACCATTTCTTTCTTTTTTTGATTGGTCAATCTAGTTCCTCCTCAGAAATAGCGCTAGGATTCTGTATACCTTTATATTTTACGTGAAATCACATCAAAACTAAAGAAAAAACTGTTGTTTTTCGCATGTAAAACAGCGACAAGTCATGGATGTAGTTAATATCGAAGGTACAAAAAATCATGCGTTAAGATTCATTGATTCTATCAAAAAAACAAAAAATCTGAGCCGTAATGACAACGACTCAGATATTTGTTTATTATTTTTCAATACTGTTGATAAATTTAACTGCGTCACCAACTGTGTTGATTTTTTCAGCTTCTTCATCAGGAATTTCAGTACCAAATTCATCTTCTAATTCCATAACTAATTCAGCGATATCAAGTGAGTCAGCGCCTAAATCATCTTTGAAAGATGCATCTTCAGTTACTTTTTCAGCGTCAACACCTAAACGGTCAACGATGATATCTTTTACTTTGTCGAAGTTTTCCACGTCGATTCACCTCCTTTAAAAGTCTATTGATAGACTTTTATATTTTCCCATTTTATCAATTGAAATACAAGTAGTATTTCAATTGATACACTAGAAATACACATAATCTACTAAATTTGACAATTATACCGTATCATGACGCATGTGTCAGACATCCAAAATGACATTTTACTTAAAAAATATAATCAGTCATACCACTATTGTTTAAAAGCTTGTAGCGATGATTATTTTTTCTAAATCAACTTACATGTACATGCCGCCATTGACATGAATCGTTTGTCCAGTAATATATTTTGCTTTCTCTGAAGCTAAAAACGCTACAGTATTGGCTATATCAGAATCTTCACCAAATTTAGCTAATGGAATTTGTTCTAACATTTGTGCTTTGAGTTCCTCACTTAAAGCATCTGTCATATCAGAAACAATAAAACCAGGTGCTACAGCATTCACTGTAATATTTCTAGAAGCTAACTCTCTAGCTGCTGATTTAGTCAATCCAATTACACCCGCTTTTGTAGCAACATAGTTAGCTTGTCCAGGATTACCTACTGCACCCACGACACTTGATAAGTTAATAATTGAGCCACTCTTTTGTCTTAACATTTGTGGTGTTACTTTTTGAATACAATTAAATACACCTTTTAAATTTGTATCAATGACATCGTCCCATTCTTGTTCTTTCATTCTCATTAATAAATTATCGCGTGTGATACCTACATTATTAACAAGCACATCTACTGAACCAAATTGGCTAACGACTTCTTTAATCATCGCTTTAACTTCGTCACCATTTGCAACGTTTGCTTGAATTGCAAAAGCTTCAACGCCTTTAGCTTTGATTTCTTCCACAACAGCGTCTGCTTTTTCTTTATTTCCAGCATAGTTCACTGCAACTTTATAGCCTTCTTCCGCTAATTGTATAGCAATACTGCGTCCTATTCCTCTTGAAGCACCTGTAACCAATGCACTTTTAGTCATTTTCATTCCAACCTTTCACATCTTCTAATGTTTGAATTGAGGTAACTTTTACATTTTTATTAATTTTTCTAATTAATCCTGAAAGTACTTTACCAGGACCAATTTCGATGAAATGATCAACACCTTGTTCAATTAACCACTCTGTAGAATCAATAAATTGCACTGGTGAATATAATTGTTCAATCATATGCGCTTTAATTACATTTGCATCTGTTTCACCTTGTGCATGCACATTTTGTACAACCGGGAATTGAGCATCAGACCACTCAAACTGGTCAATAAAATCTGCAAAATCATCTTTGATAACTTGCATCATTGATGAATGGAATGGACCTGAAACTGCTAATGGCATTACACGTTTAGCACCTAGCGATTTCCCTTCTTCAACTAACTGATCAATCAATGATTTATGGCCAGATACAACAATTTGACCCGGTGAATTGATATTAGCTGGTTCAATAATTTCACTCTCTGTAGAAAGCTGTTTACAAATTGCGTCAACCGCTTCATAATCCAGTCCAAGTACGGCTGCCATACTACCCACACCATCTGGAAAGGCTTCTGCCATAAGTTGACCACGTTTTCTTACAATTTTTACTGCATCTTCAAATTTCAATACACCACTTGCAACTAAACTCACATATTCCCCCAGACTATGTCCCATAGTATAATCTGCATTTAAATCATTAAGGGCGTTTAATAAAGCTGAACTATGCGTTAATAAAGCTGGTTGCGTATTTTCTGTTTGGCCTAACTTTGCTTCTTTATCTGTAAACATCGTTTCTAAAATATCAAAATCCACAGCATTTTGGGCTTGATTTAAAATTGTAGTCGCTGCTTCATTATGTTCGTATAAATCATTCGCCATACCAACTTTTTGAGAACCTTGACCTGGAAAGATAATTGCCGTTTTACTCATTTTCTGTACCCACCGTTTCTTTCATTGTTTTCACAATTTCTTGTTCACCAGCAATTTTTGCCTGACGAATTGCAGAATAGAATGCTTTTGCACTTGAACTGCCATGTGCTTTTACTACCGTACCATTTAATCCTAACAATACTGAACCACCATATTCTGCATAATCCATTTTTGTCATTAAACCGTTCAAGTCTTTGCGTAAAATCAGTGCTGCCATTTTATTTTTAAAACTACTTAACAGTGTAGATTTAAACATTTTACCCATTGCTTTTGCAACACCTTCTAGATTTTTAAGAATCATATTACCTGTATAGCCATCAGTGACTACAACATCAGCAACATCATTCATTAAACCTTTCGCTTCGACATTACCTGTAAAGTTAAAATCATATTGATCTTCCATTAAACGGTATGCTTTCTTAGTTAAACTATTACCTTTCGCTGCTTCTGTACCAATATTTAACAAGCTTACAGATGGTTCAGCAATACCTCTAATTTTTTGAGCGTAAATATTACCCAACTGAGCATATTGCAATAAATGTTCTGCTTTTGCATCAGCATTAGCACCTACATCCATAAATACAAAACCTTTACCTGATACAGTCGGTAGCGTAACAACCAATGCAGGTCGTTCTACACCTTTAATACGACCAACGATGAATAGTCCAGCAGACATCAGTGCGCCAGTATTACCAGCAGAAACACATCCATCGGCTTCACCCGACTTAACTGCTTCAGCCATACGCGCCATAGAGCTGTCTTTTTTACGTTTAATTGCTCTTACTGGTTCATCATCCATCGTGATAGATTCCGTACAGTGACGCACTTCTACACGATCATGTTCTAATGTACATTGCGATGAATCTCCAAATAAAATTATTTCTAAATCTTTAAAATCATTAACCGCTTTTTCAACAGCTTCCAAAACGATTCCAGGTGCATCATCTCCACCCATCATATCAATCGCTAATTTAACCATTTTGTTCATCCTCACTTGTATAATACATTTTGAAAGTTCCCTTAAAAACGAGCGTATCTTTTACATATGATCGCACTTTTATCGTATAAAATTTATCTGTAATTTCAATAGTTTGTGCATCAGCACGTACCGTTTCATTTAATTTTACTGTTTTTATAAATGTTACATTACTATCTCTTGTTAAAACAACTGGTTTATGTATCAGTGCCACACACAGGGAGTTTGCTTGTGCGAACAATACATGTCCTCTAGCAATTTTATTTCTAGTAAACACAGATTCTTCGTCTATTCTTATAATTGAAGTGGCAGTTTGATCAGGTTGTACATTGATTACATCCCCAATAATTTCACTACCTTCTATAGAGCGAATACTTTCGTAATTTTCTTTTGCAACAGTTTTAATGCGTGTTCTTAGCTCAGGAATATTTAAATGTGTACGATCAAGTCTAATCGTTTGAATACTCACCGAGAACAACACACTTAAATCTAAGTCAGTAATAAAAGGATTTTTCTCTATTTCTTTTTTTATTTCATTACGTCGTTCTTGTTTTTTTAATTTCATCGCATTCAAACTCCCATGTTTTTAGTACCAAGTCTTAAACATTCCTAACATATCATAACACTTTCTATTTCATTTGCTCAACAAAAAAGATATGCTGTCGCTAAATTAAATTTGCTTTAGCATTAGCTCAGTTTAATAATAAGTTTTTTATATAGTATCAAAAAAACTCTTTTAACATTACTATTTTATTACAAATGTAACAATTAAAAGATTATTTGTAGTGCACTATTGAAATAAAAATATTTGGAACGTATAATTCAAAATAATTTAAAAGGGTGTGATATTTTATGTAAATAAATATTTATATGAAAAGCAATTGTTTCTAAAGCCAAAAGATTAATAATTAGGAGGATTACATGATGAAGAAATTGATTACCACAACACTCGTAACATGTTCACTGATATCTGTCACATCATTACAAGCACATGCGCAAGAAAATAATAGCATCAAACCAGAAAGTCTCAAGAAACCCATAAATACAAAAGTTCATAATAATCAAGATGTAAAAGCATATTTACAAAATAATGTATCAAAGATTATCAAGGAATCTAAAGAATCTGGAAATGCTAATGTTCAAGATAATGCATTTGAGCAATATGAAATTACAGATAAACAACAAGACGCTACTGGAATCACTCATTATACCTTGAAACCCAAAGTCAATGGTATAACTGCTGAAGATAGCGCATTAAAAGTTCATGTAAACAAACAAGGTGATGTCACTTTAATAAACGGTAGCATTGATAAACCAACTGTCAAGGTTGACAACGAAGTGAAAATTTCTGCAGTTGATGCTGAAAATAACGCATTTAAAGCTATAGGAAAAAACAAGGCAGATGTTAACAATATCAAAGGCTATGATATCGTAAATAAAAACAAATTAGATATTAACAGCGACAGTCAAAAACTTGTATACGATGTTGAATTAAACTATATTTCACCTAAGGCCGCTCATTGGAAAATTCAAGTCGATGCTAGCACTGGAGAAATATTGAATAAAGAAAATGTCATCAAAAATGCCTCAGCAACAGGAAAAGGTACAGGCGTGAACGATGATGAAAAGTCACCATTGAATTTAACAGAGAATAATGGTGAATACACATTAAAAGATACAACGCAAAATGCAGAAATGCATACACAAACTGCTAATAATATTACAGATGATTTTTCAGAAATCACAAACGATAGTAATAATTTCGACAAGGAAGAACACAAGGCTGGCGTAGATGCACATTATTATGCTAATGAAGTGTATAACTATTATTTAGATAAACATCATCGTGATAGTTATGATAACGCCGGAGGAAAGATTGACTCTGTCGTACACTATGATAAAGATTACAATAATGCTGCGTGGACAGGGCAATATATGATATACGGTGATGGTGATGGACAAACCTTCAAAGCATTATCAGGAGCCAATGATATCATCGCTCATGAAATAACACATGCCGTAACTGAGCGTACGTCTAACTTAAAATATCAAGATCAATCAGGCGCTTTGAATGAATCATTTTCAGATGTATTTGGGTATTTTGTAGATCCAGATGACTGGTTAATGGGTGAAGATGTATATACACCTGGAACTGAAGGAGATGGTCTTAGAAGCTTAAAAGACCCTGAAAGATATAATCAACCGGCACACATGGATCAATATCAATCAGGTAGTCAGGATAATGGTGGTGTACACACAAATAGTGGTATTCCTAACAAGGCTGCATATCTGACAATTAATGAAATTGGAAAAGATAAAGCTGAACAAATTTACTACCTTGCATTAACTCAATATCTGACGCAAAATTCAGAATTTTCAGATGCTAAAACAGCTTTAAAAGAAGCCGCAAATAAACTTTATGGTGATAATAGCGCTGAAGCTGACGCTATTGATAAGGCTTGGACAGAAGTTGGCGTAAATTAAAAAGCCTGTTAAATAATTAATTATCTAACAGACTCCCACAATAAATCATATTCTAACTTCGGATGGCATTCGTAAATAATTAAATTATTTACGAGTGTCATTTTTATTTAGAATATAATAGAAAGTATACAATGGATTTGCATGAAATACAAACCAACAATTTTTAATCAAAACTCATATACAATAAATTTTCTTCAATAAAAGATTTTAATATATTATATTGTGGTTCAAAGAAGACACCCGACTGTATTAATTCGGCGGCTTCATCTCTAGCAACTTCTAGCATTTTATAATCTTCCACTACATTTGCAACCAAGAAATCAGGTAAACCGCTCTGCTTTACACCAAAGAAATCGCCTGGCCCCCTCATTTCTAAATCACGTTCACTAAGTTCAAAGCCATCTGTAGTCTGGGTCATGATATTCATACGTTCAATACCTGTTTCTGTTTTCGGTGATGCGATTAATACACAGTAACTTTGTTGTTCACTTCTCCCCACTCGTCCACGCAATTGATGTAACGTAGACAAACCAAAACGATCAGCATCATATATCATCATAAACGTCGCATTTGGCACGTTCACACCTACTTCAACTACCGTTGTTGACACTAATATATCAATTTCATGATTGCTAAATCGTTGCATCACTTCATCTTTCTCATCTGAATGTAATTTACCATGAAGCAGACCAACCTTTTCAACTCCATAATATGATTGCAATGATTCATATAATTCAACAACATTTTGTACATCTTCAAGATGCTCTGAACTTTCAATCAGTGGGCAAATGACATAAGCTTGTCTACCCTTCTTCAGTTCTGAAGTCATTTGATTTAATACACTTTCATAAGCCTCATGCTTAGACCAAGAAGTGATGATTGGTTTTCTACCTTTAGGCAATTGTTTAATTGAAGAAACATCCATTTCACCGAATACTGAAATGGCTAATGTTCTTGGTATCGGCGTTGCTGTCATAAATAAGACATTGGTCATAGCACCTTTTTCTCTTAACAACTGTCGCTGATTAACACCAAAACGATGTTGTTCATCTGTAATAACAAGACCCACATTATTAAACTTAACATCATCCTGAATTAATGCATGTGTTCCAATGATACAATCAATTTCATTATTATTCAGTTGTTCTAATAACAGCTTCCGTTTTTTTCCTTTAACAGAGCCAGTCAATAAAGCCACGTTCATTCTATCACCAAATAGGTCAACTAAACTTTCTGCATGTTGCTCCGCTAATATTTCTGTCGGAACCATTAAAGCTGACTGATAGCCTGCTGTTTTCAAGGCATACATACAAATAGCAGCGACAACTGTTTTACCAGAACCTACATCGCCTTGTAATAAACGATGCATGCGAATGGGTGCTTTCAAATCTCTGAATATTTCATTCACGCTATGTTTCTGAGCGTCTGTTAATTCAAACGGTAGACTATCTATAAAATGTTTAACTAAATTAATATCATAGTCTACGTCAATTGCTTCATCTGATGTTTTTTCAAGACGATTCAACCACTGCATTCTTAATTCAAACATAAATAATTCTGTGAAAGCATATGTTCTACGTGCTTTCAGTAAAGATGCTTTATCAGTTGCAAAATGCAAAGCTTTAATTGTATCTTCTAAAGTTTCTAATTTGTATTTTTTTCTTAAGTCTTCAGAGAGCCATTCTTGAATCGTCACCTGATCTAGTACCTGTCTAATCATATCTCTTAAAGGCTTTTGTTTAATACCTTCTTTAATGCGATATACAGGTTCATATTGTCCGCTCTCATCCATTTGTTGGCTAAAAAACATTCTGTTACCGTTGATTTCTTGCTTTGCTCTATTCCATTTTCCTTTGACTGTTACGGTTCCATGTAATTCTATTTTCTTTTTTAAATAAGGCTGATTGAAAAATGTGCATTTCACAGCAATTTGGTCGACCATGATATGTACTGTTAATTTAGATTTATTACGACCAAAAAAAGCGACAGTTGGTGTTGAATAAACTTCACCCACCACTGTCACTATCGCTTGATCTTCAGCTTCATTTAAGTCAATTACAGTATTATCTTCGTAACGTGTTGGTAAATATAGAATTAAATCTTCAACAGTATGAATATTTAATTCATTCAATACTGCTAAGCGTTTCGGACCTAATCCTTTTATTTGAGATAATGGAAATGGACTTTCAATTAAATTGACTTTTGACATAATTAATCACCAAATATTTCTTGTTTTAGGCGCTGACCCGTAGGTGTACCTGCTAAACCTCCACGACCTGTTTCACGTAGAGCGGATGGCATCGTTTGACCGATTTTATACATTGCTTCAATCACTTCATCTGTAGGAATTCTTGAAGTCACACCTGCCAAAGCCATGTCCGCAGATACGATTGCGTTTGATGCACCTGCAGCATTTCTCTTAACACAAGGTACTTCTACTAAACCAGCTACTGGATCACATACTAAACCTAGCATATTTTTCAAACAAATTGCAAAAGCTTCAGCTGACTGTTGCGGCGTTCCACCTGCAAGTTCTACAGTTGCTCCAGCTGCCATCGCCGCAGCTGAACCGACTTCTGCTTGACAACCACCAGCAGCACCTGAAATAGATGCATTATTGGCAACAACAAAACCAAATGCACCTGAAGTTAATAAGAAATTTAACATATCTTTTCTTGATGGTTCTAAACGCGGTTTAAGACCAAATAACACGCCTGGTACAACACCTGCAGAACCTGCTGTAGGTGTTGCACAAATTTTCCCCATAGCTGCATTGACTTCATTTGTCGCAACAGCTTTACTAACTGCGTCTAACAAAGTTGGTCCTGCGAGTGATTTCCCCGTTTTCAAATATTCTTTAATTAGTACAGCATCTCCACCAGTGAGCCCTGTTGTAGATGTAACCCCTGCTAAACCTTCGTCTAAAGCATTCTCCATCGTTTGTAAGTTTTTGTCCATATGTGCATAAACATCTGCTTCAGATAGTCCTGTAACTTCCATTTCTTGTTCAAGCATAATTTCATGGATTTTTTTATTTTGCTCTTCACATATTTCTACTAATTCTTTCACACTTTTAAACATGCAATACCTCCATTAGGCGTCTCCCATGAGTGAAACCGTCACTACACCATCGACGTTTTTAATTTTCTCTATTATTTCATCATTCACTGCATCATCTAATTCACAAGTCATTAATGCTTGATCGCCTTTTTCCTTCCTAGATACTTGCATACTACCTACATTAATACTTGAGTCTCCCAGTATATTGGCTACACGACCAATAGTACCAAACGTATCTTTATGGAATACAAGTAATGCCGGGTAATTACCACTAATCGCGATATTGAATCCATTGATTGCTACTACTTCAATTTTTCCGCCACCAATTGAAACACCCTCAACGGATATTTCTTTGTCTCCATCACGCATATTAATAATAGCCGTGTTCGGATGTGATCTTTCTTCTGCCATTTCAATAAAGTTGACTTTCATCCCAGCTTCCTCAGCAGTTTCCAAACTTGTTTGTATACGATCATCATCAGTATCGTAGCCTAACAAGCCACCGACTAAAGCAACATCAGTGCCATGTCCTTTATATGTTTCCATAAATGAACCATAAAGATATATATCAGCTTGTTTCGGTAATTGATTAAATAAGTCTCTAGCTACTAAACCAATTCTCACTGCGCCTGCAGTATGAGAAGACGAAGGGCCTACCATTGTAGGACCAATTATATCGAAGACTGTTTTATATTTCATAATTATACCCCACTCTTATTTTTAATGTTTCTAAAGTGTTGCGCTTTCATTCTTAAACATCTTGTTTATTATAACAAGTTCAATAAACATTATAAACCAAAACTGGTTGTATTGTTCTTATTAAATGCAAAATTAAATTGCTGACAACCTTAAAACCATTTAAAAAATGTCATTATTTCAAAAAAATATGGAAGTAAGAATTAATCAAATTTTAAAATCTGATTTTCTCACTCCCATCTGTAACATGACTGATATAGTCGATGTTTTTCCTTTTGAAGTCATATACTATTGTATAAATGATACTCTTTTAAGATTCTAATGCTGTGATTTATATTATTCTACAGAAAACAAATATTGATAAACAGGTTGTTGACCATCATGTTGTTCTAATTCAACGTCTGGATATGTTGCTTCCATCCAATCTTCAATGTCTGAAGTAACTGTTTTATCAGCATCCATACCAACGATCATCGTAATGATTTCACTATCTTCATTAATCATTTCTGCCATTAATCCCTTAACCGTTTCAAATTGATCAGCATGACTTGTTACAATTTTATCCTCAATCAAGCCCATAAATGCGTCTTTTTTAATTTCAACACCATCAATTTTAGTATCTCTCACAGCGTATGTCACTGAACCAGAACGTACTGCTTCTAAAGATTCCACCATTCTTGATTTATTAGATTCGAGTGAATCAGTTTCATCATAATTAAATAACGCAGCAATGCCTTGTGGTATTGATTTGGTCGGAATGACTATAGTATCAGCTTCTACAATTTCAGCAGCTTGTTCACTAGCCATTAGAATGTTTTTATTATTAGGTAAAATGATTGCACGTTTACATTGTGATTGTTCAATAATCTTGACAATATCTTCTGTTGATGGATTCATTGTTTGTCCACCACTAATCATGTGTGTCGCACCCATTGACTTGAAAATCTCTGAAATACCTTCACCCATGGAGATTGCAATGACTGCAGTGTCGACTGCCTGCGTTTCTTCTGTAGATGTTGCTTTGCCACCGTCATGTTCTTTTTTCACAACTTCACGATGTTGTTCACGCATATTTTCGACTTTTAACTTAATTAATTCACCATACTGTTGACCATAGTTAAATACGTCACCTGGTTTTTCTGTATGCACATGTACTTTAACAATTTCCTCATCGTTGATAACTAATAAAGAATCCCCAAACTGGCTCATGTCTTTTCTAAAACTCTGCTCATCAAAGGTTTTTTTATTTTTTCCAAAACGAACCATCATTTCAGTACAATAGCCATAAACGATATCTTCCGTATTAATTACGCCATGAAAATCATGTTCTTCATTAACTAAAGACTCTTTATTTAATTTTGGTGACTGTGCAGATACCGTTTCACCTTTTAATGCTTTTAAAAATCCAGCGTAAACAATAGCTAAGCCTTTACCTCCACTATCTACAACACCGACTTCTTTTAATACTGGTAATAAATTCGGTGTGTTTTCAAGTGAGACTTCTGCTTCTTCGAGAATGTAAGCCATTAATTCAATACAATCGTCGGTTTCTTCTGACTTTTGTATAGCTGCATCAGCTGCATCTCTTGCTACTGTTAAAATCGTTCCCTCAACTGGTTTCATGATTGCTTTATACGCTGTATCTACACCTGCTTTAAAACTTTCAGCAAATTGTTTAGCATTAATTGTTTCATATGTTTCTAAACTTTTACTAAACCCTCTAAATAATTGTGACAAAATCACACCAGAGTTCCCTCTAGCACCCATCAATAAACCTTTAGAAAATGTCTTACCTAGTTCACCAATTTGTTGAGATAAATTGTTTTCGACTGCTTCTCTCCCTGATGTCATCGTCAAATTCATATTCGTCCCAGTATCTCCATCTGGTACTGGATAAACGTTCAATGAATCAACTAAGTCTGCATGATTTGATAAATTTTGCGCCCCTTGTATAATCATCTCGGCAAATAATTTACCATCTATTTTGCTTACCATTGCGTAATGTCCTCCTAGTTTTTCGTGCCATTATTAATGCGCACACCTTGTACAAATATATTGATTGAATTTACTTTTATTTTTAATGTTTGTTCTAATGTATATTTTACAGTTGATTGTACATTGCTAGCTACTTCAGATATTTTTGTTCCAAAGCTTACAATAATGTACATATCTACATCAACAACGCCATTATCTTCTCGTACAATGATACCTTTAGCATAATTTTCATGTCCGAGTATTTCTGCAATGCCATCTCTAACTTGTTGTCTAGAAGCCATGCCTACAATTCCATAACATTCTACTGCTTTACTACCCACAACTGAAGATATTACTTCGTTTGAAATGTCTATACTACCGTAATCGTTTGTGATTTCTAATGTCATAAAATGGGCCTCCTAAGTTTATGGTTATATCATAATCGCCAATAATAAACAATGCGTTTTGATTATCTTATTAAAAAAATACTATATTTATCCACAGTTTACAATTATACCATAATTTAATATTAACAAAAGTATTACTCATGTAAACGAAAAATTTTTCTCGTTTTATTGCTATCTATACTTATTTGTGGTACATTATTCAAGTATGTAGTAGATACGTGTATTTATATTTATTAAAGGAGGTACTTTCATGGGCAAACAATGTTTCGTAACAGGTCGTAAAGCTTCAACTGGAAACAATCGTTCACACGCTTTAAATTCTTCTAAAAGAAGATGGAATGCTAACCTTCAAAAAGTTAGAATTCTTGTAGACGGAAAACCTAAAAAAGTTTGGGTTTCTGCACGTGCTTTAAAATCTGGTAAAGTAACTAGAGTTTAATAAATATAATGCACGAAAACACCAATCCTTATGTGGAGGATTGGTCTTTTTTTATTTCATTTTCTTTTAGATATCAGCGTATATTTAAAAATCCTCATTTAATCTTTACTTCGAATCATCAATACACTGCCTTCAATTATTTCTATATTCCCACAAGATTGACTTAATTCATTTGAAATAGTAAGCGTTGAACCAAGTTTCAGTGTTTCATTTTGTAAGTTATATTTAAAGCCTTTCAATGAAATTACAGTTGGATAGATGACTGGTATAAATGAAATATATGGAAATTGTTCACTATATGTCACATTAAACTGACCTTTTTGTATAAATTGAATTTCATTTGTGTCATCTATTAATTTAATGTTGATATTCATTTTTGTATATTCCGGTTTTTCCAGTATTTGTAAGGCTCCCATGAAATGATCTAGTCTACCGCCCGTCGCACCATAAACATCAATATTTCGATAGCCACGCTTTACTGCTTGATCAATGCCTAAAGCTAAATCTGTGTCATCTTTTTCAGAATTATAAGGATTTATCTCTATCTGTTGTTGTATAAAGTTCCTCTCTGAATCAGAAATAGAATCGAAATCACCGACTGCAAATTGAGGTGTAATCCCAGATTCTAGCAAGATCAAGGTGCCTCTATCTATACCAATCCAATGTTCATGTTTATGTTCCACTAAAATATGCTTGGGCAAATTTCTATTGCCACATAATAAATTGGCTTTCATCTATGTCAACCTTTCAATGTGTTAGTTACCGTTTGATATTCATCGTGTTTAAAAAAGTATGACCCTGCAACTAACATTGTCGCACCATGGTTAACTACAGTTTCAACAGTGTTATTGTTAATACCACCATCTACTTCAATATCAAAGTTTAAGCCTTGCGCTTTTTTGATTTCAGATAATTGATCCAGTTTTTCTACGCAATCATTTATAAATGTTTGACCACCAAAACCAGGGTTTACTGTCATAACCAATACATAATCTACCATTTTTAATACCGGACGAATTGAATCAACTGGCGTCCCAGGATTAATCACCACACCAGCTTTTACATTTTTATTCTTAATTTGTTCAATCACTCTGTGAATATGGGGTGTTGCTTCAACATGTACTGAAATCATATCAGCGCCATGCTCAGCAAATAATTCAACATATTTTTCAGGTTCTTCTATCATAAGATGCACATCAATAGGTAAATCTGTACCTTTACGTACTGAATCCAATATAGGTAGTCCGATTGAAATGTTAGGTACAAATTGTCCATCCATGACGTCAAAATGTACCCCATCAACGCCTGCCTTTTCTAAAGCAGTTAACTCTTGTTGTAAATTCAAAAAATCTGCTGATAATAATGATGGATATAATTTTGCCACTTAATATCTTTCCTTTCTATTTGAAATTTCTTTAAATAGCTGTAAATAATGATCGTATCTAAACTGGGCAATATTGCCATTTTCCAATTCAGCTTTAACATTACATTTCGGTTCATTAATATGGTTACAATCTCTGAACTTACATGTCGCACCATATTCATGTATTTCCATGAAATAATTTTTGATTTCATCTTTTTGTATATGATCATAATCCAAAGCACTAAAGCCTGGCGTATCTGCTATAAAGCCTTTAGCTCTCTCAAACAATTCAACATGACGTGTTGTATGACGACCACGATTTAACGCTTTAGAAATGTGTTGTGTTTCAATCTCTATATTAGGAAAATATTTATTCAATAACGTTGATTTACCAACACCTGATTGACCACTCAACACAGCTAAACCATCACCCCAACTTGAAAAGACTTGTTCAATATCTTCATTAATACTTATGAATTGTGTTTTATAGCTCATATTCTCATAAACTTCTAGCAATTTTTCAATATCGTGTTGTTTTTCCAAAGATGTCAAATCTTTTTTAGTTACAAGAATACGCGGACGCATATGATAAGAATGCGCAATTACTAAAAACCTATCTAGTAACTGTGTAGAAAAATCTGGTTCTACAGCACTCATTACAAGAATGAGATGGTCGACATTACTAACAGGCGGTCGCTTTATTTCATTTTTTCGTTCATGTACATGATGTATATAACCTTCCGTTACATTTTCTACTTCAAAATCAACGACATCACCTACAATAGGTGAAAATTTATTTTTTCTAAAAAGGCCACGTGGTTTTGTATCATACATTTCACCGTCTACATCAACTCGGTAAACACCACTGATTGATTTTATGATGCGTCCTGTTTTCACTTAGGCACCCCTCTTTTAAATACTTTTACCATTTATATTATAGCAAAGCATTTTTGATTTAAATATGATTTGAAACGATTTCGGCTAAATTTTCAGTTGTAAATATCGATAACGATACTTTTCCACTTAATTATTCTATGAATGAAATTGAGATAATAAATTAAAAGCACCAATTTAATCCAAATTCGACTAAATTGGTGCTCATTTTATATCTTCTATTTGTGGTTCGCTAGAGCTTTCGCTCTTGCATAAGCGACACTATGCTCTCTTCGCTCGCTAAGTGTCGCTAAAAATCATAAGGTATATCTTTATCAGCAACAACTTTACCATCTACACGAACGGTATAACCAGCCGTTTTACCTTTTTCTATTGTCATCGGTATTTTAATGGTTTTATTGTCTTTTATTTTAAATGTTTGTGAAGGTGATGTCCCTTCGCCATTTTTGTCTCTTACAAACACTTTTACTTCTTGGCTGTCGTCATCTTTACCAGTATATTGAACTTCATACGTTTCTGTATAATCTTTAGTCGCTGGTTCATCATCTTTAGATTCTTTGTCATCTTTATCTTTATCGTCAGCGTCTTTTTCCTCATCTTCTTTATCATCATCAGATTTTGGAGCGCCTTTTGAAACGGTGAATTCAATTGTTGAACCTTCGTCTATTTCTTCATCTTTTGGTGATTGGCTGATAACATTATCTTTTTTAACTTTCTTGTCCTCAGTTTCCTGAGTGACAACTACCTTGAATCCTTTTGCCTCTAACTCTGATTTTGCCGTTTTAAAAGCTTTATTCTCATAGTCATCAACGTAAACTTGTTTTGTCCCTAAAGATTCAGTAAGCTCTATATTACTATCATTCACTTTCACTTTATCTCCAGGATTCACATTTTGTGATTCAATTAAACCTTTAGCGATATTTTGTTTCGTGTACGCTTGTTTCACTTTTGAATCTTTGATGCCTAAATCTTTTAATTTATCTAAAGCTTCGGATTTTGTCATACCAAATAAATTTGGCATTTCCGTCAATTCAGGTCCTTTAGATAAAACAATGTCAACTTTACTTTGTTGTTCTAAACGATCCCCTTTCTCAGGCGTCGTTTTTATAATTTTATTCTCTGGATATTTATCACTATATTCACGCGATATATTACCCATTTGTAATTTATTTTCTTTTAAAATATGTTCTGCTTCTTTTTCTGTCTTACCTGATAAATCTGGTGTTTCTAAATATTTATTTCCAAACATACCCATTGCCATGAATCCAAATAAACCAAACAGCAATAAGACGATTATAAGTGTATAGAAAAACTTCTTTTTCTTTGTACGCTTTTTTTGTGGTACCTCATAAATATGTTCTTCACTTGATTGAAATTGTTGTTGATTGACGATAGGAATCTGCATTGTTTCTTTTATGTTTTTTCCTTTATCTTCATCTCTCGTCTGGTTGACAATATCTGATTTATTTATAGGAATTGTCTTGGTATTCTCCTCAACGGATTGATACCTCGCTTCATTCTCACGATTTTCAGACAATACATTTTCTAAATCACTTTGCATATCTCTTACTGATTGGTAACGCACCGTCTTATCTTTTTCCGTTGCTTTCAGTACAACATTACTTAGTGCTTGAGGTACATCCGAGCGTTCATCAGTAATATTAGGCATAGGATCTTGGATATGCTTAATTGCAATACTTACTGCTGTTTCCCCAGAAAACGGTGGTTTACCAATAAGCATTTCATACAATACAACACCAATTGAATAAATATCGGTACCATTATCTGTCGATTCACCACGTGCTTGTTCGGGTGATAAATATTGAACTGTACCTAATACATGGTTCGTTTGTGTCATTGTTGTTTCGCTTAGAGCTTTCGCAATACCAAAATCTAAAATCTTCAAAGTCTGGTGCTTATCTATTAAAATATTTTGTGGTTTAATATCACGGTGTACGATTTTAGTATCATGAGCATGTTTAATTCCATTAATAATTTGATTGGTAAAGTTGAGTGCTGTTGTGGTCTCCAAAGGTTGGTTTTTTTGAATGTATTCAGATAATGTCGGTCCTTCTATATATTCCATTACTAAATAGAAATTATCATCATCTTCCGTAACATCAAACACGTTCACTATATTTTTATGTGATAGTTGTGTTAAATTATGTACTTCTCTTTCGAAACGTTTAATAGTTTCTTCTTTCTCACCAGCAGGAATCCTAATTGCTTTGATCGCTACTTTACGATTGAGAATTGTGTCTTCGGCAAGATAGACAGTACTCATTCCGCCACCACCGAGTTTTTTAATGACCTCGTAGCGCTCACTTATTATTTTGCCTATCATACTTTATCACCTTCAATCTCAGCCAATACAATACTTACATTGTCATTCGTATCTTCAGATAGTGCAAGTTCTATTAAGTCTTGACCGTGTGTCTCTAATTCTTTCGCTTGTACCAATGTTTCTTGAATTTGATGGTTACGTACAAAATCGGTTAAACCATCAGAATTTAACATTAAATAATCATAGAAATTCGTTTTTTTCACAAATATATCTGGCGTCACTAACTTATCAGTCCCCATCACTTTGGTAATGATATTTCGTTGAGGATGATTAAATGCTTGTTCAGCAGTAATTTGCCCAATCATCATGAGATGATTAACAAACGAATGATCATTCGTAATTTGTTCAATCTCTCTACTATTCACTAAATAAGCTCGTGAATCACCAATATTTGCGACTACAATATAGTTATCAAATACTAAAGCACAGACACAAGTTGTACCCATACCCTTATATTCTGGGTTTTCTACTGACATTTCATATAACTCACGATTAATAGCTTTTAAAGTTGTTCTCAACCAATTTTCAGCTTGATCAGCTTCGATAAGATTTTCCACTTCAAAACGACGTTGAAGCTCATCAGTGACAAATTGGCTCGCAACTTCTCCTGCTAGGTGACCACCCATACCATCACAAAGCACTAATAGCTGTTGCTCTGTACGATTATAAAATACGCCACCTGCATCTTCATTTTTATCACGGTATCGACCCGTGTCAGTAAAAAATTGTGCTTTTAGCATGTCCCTACCTCGTTTCTACTTTTCGTTCCTTAGCTCTTAATTGACCACAAGCAGCGTCAATATCAGCACCTTGTTCACGTCTAATTGTTGCATTTATCCCTAAACGCTTCAATTCTTTTTCAAATTTAAAGATATCTTCTTTAGGTGTCTTCACATAATTTCTTTCTGGTACGTGATTCACTGGTATTAAGTTAACATGGCAATTCAATTTTTGAATTAAATGCGCTAATTCCCTAGCATGTTCAATTTGGTCGTTGACGCCACCAAATAAACCATATTCAAAAGTAATACGTCTATTTGTTTTTTCTTGATAATAATGAATAGCTTCCATTAATTTTTCTACATTATATGCTCTATTTATCGGCATCAAACGTGATCGAATTTCATCATTTGCACCGTGTAAGCTAACCGCAAAATTAATTTGAATATCTTCATCAGCGAAATCGTATATTCTTGGAATAATTCCTGAAGTTGACACTGTAATATGACGCGCTCCAATATTTAGTCCATTATCATCATTAACAATTTTTAAGAAATCCATCATTTCATCATAGTTTTCAAATGGTTCTCCAATACCCATGATAACGATTTGTGATACACGCTCTTCTGTTTCATCTAAAGCTTTTTGAACTGTTAATACTTGAGAAACAATTTCTCCAGCTTCTAAGTTACGTTTTAAACCGCCTAATGTAGAAGCGCAAAACGTACAACCAATACGGCAACCAACCTGTGTGGTTACACAAACAGAATTCCCGTATTCATGTCTCATAAGGACCGTTTCAATTGTATAACCATCTTGTAATTCAAATAAAAACTTAATTGTACCGTCTTTACTTTCTTGTTTTACAACTGTTGTCATGGTTGTCATTGTAAAATTATCTTTAAGTACTTCTCTTAATTCTTTAGATAAATTTGTCATATCATCAATGTCATCGACGCGTTTTTCGTAAAGCCACTCAAAAATTTGTTTCGCTCTGAATTTTTGCTGACCATTTTGTACCAACCAATCTTGCATCTCATCGTATCTTAATGAATAAATTGATTGCTTTTCAAAATTGGGAAGAAACTTATTTTTTTTCTTCTTTTCTGCAGTTATCATATTTTAATTTTCCTTTCTTCTTATCCTAGTTATGAAAAAGCCATCAGAGTTAAAATCTTGAGGTAAAATTTGCATCGTTTTTACTTTTTCTCCAGTTATTGGATGTTCAAATTGATCGAATTCAAAATCTTTATTTTCTTTTAAAAATGTATATACAACATTTTCATTTTCCATTTGCTCAATCGTACAAGTTGAATAAATCATTGTACCACCAGGTTTCACATTATATTTCACATTATTTAAGATTTCCAATTGAATTTCAACCAAAGATTCAATTGCATGTTGTGATTGTTCATATTTTATTTCTGGTTTATGTCTTAAAACACCTAAACCACTACATGGCGCATCTACTAAAATCTTATCATACACTTTATCATATTTTTCAGTTGCATCGTGTTCAAATGCAGAAATGTTAGATAAACGTAATTTTCTTATATTAAAATCTATTAAATCTATTTTATGTTCATGAATGTCCGTCGCATCAACATGTCCAGTACCATTTAATATTTCAGCAATATGACAAGCTTTTCCACCAGGTGCACTACAAGCATCTAAAACTTGGTCACCTTCTTTTAATGCCATTAATTCACCAATAAACATTGAACTCTTATCTTGAATAGATATCAGTCCATCTTTAAACATACGAGATTCAATAATTGGCTTACCACTAATATGTAGACAAGTTTCGATTTCTCTATCTTGTTCTACAATATAATCATCATCAGTGAGTCTTCTAATAGCATCGTCTACTGAAATACGAGTTAAGTTAACACGTACGGTTGTAGTTACTTTATCTAAAAATGATTGCGCAATTGTTTCTGTTTTTTCAATACCAAAATGCGTTGTCCAGTGATCAACCAACCATTTGGGTAAACTGTATTCAATCGCGATACGTTTTTTGTCATCTGTAATTTCAGTAAAATCTGGTAAGTCACTGCGCATAATATTTCTTAGTATACCGTTCACAACATTACCATTATGCGGACCGCCTTTATATTTAGCAATTTCAACGGCTTCATTAATAATCGCGTGTTCAGGTATTTTATCTAAATAGACATATTGATAAATACTCATCCAAAGTAACTGTCTGACCCAACCTTTTAACTTTGTTTGAACAAAAGGTTTCAGCAAATAATCTAAAGTATATTTTCTTTTTAACGTGCCATATACTAATTCTGTATATAATCCTTTATCTGCTCTATTTAATTCATTATTTGATAACACATCATTAATGATGATGTTACTATAGGCTTTATCATTTATAATATCTTGAATGGTTTCAAATGCTAACGCTCGCACATTTGTTTCTATTGTCATGTTAGTACCTTCCCAACAAGTGAAGTTTGCACGCCACTTAAGTAGTTTGCAGTTAACATACGTTTTTTCCCTGCAACTTGAATATCTGTTAATGCAATTGCATCGTCGGAACCTGTCGCAACGATGATTGCTTTTTTCGTTGTTTCAATAATTGTACCTGGTTCACCTGTTTTACCTTTTTCAATTCGGGATGCATATACTTTCATGTTACCATCATCCATAACTGTATAAGCTACTGGCCATGGTGACAGACCTCTTATATGGTTGTAAATAACTTCAGCCGATTGGTACCAATCAATCTTTTCCTGTTCTCTACTTATATTAGTAGCAAAACTAGCTTCACTTTCATTCTGTGTAATGCGGTTATTTGTACCATTAATAATAGAAGGTAAAGTCTCTTTTAATAATTCTGCACCTAAAAAGCTCAATTTATCATGCATGGTACCGACATCATCTTGGTGCTCAATTTCTATTGCTTGTTGAGAAATGATATCTCCTGCATCTAATTTCTTAACCATATACATTATAGAAATACCTGTTTCTGTTTGACCATCCATGATAGCTTGATGAATCGGCGCTCCACCTCTATATTTAGGTAATAACGACGCGTGGACATTGATTGCCCCTAACTTTGGCGCATTTAATAATGATTCAGGCAATATTTGCCCAAAGGCTGCAGTTACGATTAAATCTGCTTCTAAGTCAATAAGTTGTTCTAACTCTGATGATTGGGCTAATTTTTCTGGTTGATATACTGGTAAACCGTGCTTAATTGCAACTTCTTTCACTGGTGGAGGTGTTAAAACACGTTTTCTACCCACTGGTCTGTCTGGTTGCGTGACTACTGCAATCACATCATGTTCAGCAATTAACATTTCTAGCACTTTTGTTGAAAAATCTGGTGTTCCCATAAAAATGACTTTACTCATTATCAAAATACGCCTCCATTTCACTTTCACTTAAAAATTTCTCTACACGTTCAGTAAACAATCTTCCTTCAAAATGATCTATCATATGTAAAATCATTCTCGCGATATCATCATATGCAGTCATCTCAACTTCATTACCTTTTTTATCATTACTCTTAACGACAATCATTTTACTTCTTTCCACTTCACCATAAACATTAGGTATACTGATAGACCCTTCTAAATCAGTCACTTTTGTATCCGATTCACTTATAATTTGAGGATTAATCAGTTGTAACAATCCATCCATTTCCATATCTATCATCGCTACTTTTTGTGCAACACCTATCTGCGGCGCACATATCGCAGATGCTTCAACATCATACATTGTATCTTCTAAATCTAACAATAATTGTTCTAAATTTTCATCAAATTTTGTCACATCCGGTATAGGCTTATTAAGAATAGGGTGTTTGCTTGTTACAAGTTGTTTGATTGTCATATCGATTTCTCCTCATAAAAATTCATCATATTATTATAACTTATTTTAGTGGAAATTGCACCATTCATTGAAAGAATACTTTACTGAACATATTGAGTAAGTAGTAGGATAAGTCTTCATTCAATCTATATTCATAAAATATAAAAAGTGCAGAAATAGATATCTGCTCATATTTAAATGGGCTTTTTATCTATACTGCACTTTAAAACGATGTTCATAGTATACAAGACATATTTCAAACCTTTACATTTTTCATTATATATTGAGCATTGATCGTTCTTTAAGCTTATTGTTTTTCATCAATCTAGAATCGTTAACCGATTCACTTGATTACCAAGTTCATCGAAATTTTGTGCTGCTAACCAACTTTCAAATTTAAGTTTATTTTGCTGCCACTCTTTATCAATCATTGCTAACCAATATGTGTCACGATTACGATTTTTATACACTTTATGATTTCTAAAAATACCTTCAAATTTAAACCCTAGCCGTTGGGCTGCTTTAATAGACGGTTCATTTAAAGCATCACATTTCCATTCATATCTTCTATAACCTAATGTTTGAAATACATAATTGGCTAATAAAAATTGCACTTCCGTGGCAATACGTGTTTGTTTCATGACATTAGCGTAATGTATATGACCAACTTCAATTGAACCATTATGGCGATCAATTCTGAGTAAAGATAAAATGCCCACTGCTTCAGATGTTTCTTTATCAATAATGACGAAAAAATACGGATCAGTAGAATTGATTTTCTTATCTATATAATTTTCAAATGCTTGAAAGTCGTGAGGTTGCTCATCAGGTAAATATGTCCAATTCGGCGCATCCGCTTCATCAGAAAAATAATTAAATAAATCTTGAATATGACATTGCGCTAACTTTTCTAATCTGCAATATTGCCCTTCTAAAACTTTCACATTGGGTAAATGAGCTTGTTTAAACTCATTTTGTTCTTCACCAATGGGTTGCTTAAACTCATTATATCGCACATGAACACTCCTTTTTTCCCTAAAGCATAAACTAACGTTACTATACTAAAGTAAATCTTCCGCAGTCGTAATAAAAAAACAGCTAATATTTTAGCGTCATTTTGATTGAGTGTTAATTGTTGTTGTTCAATTTGCTTAATCATCTCTGGATTTAATACGATATCGTAAAGGGACGTAATTCTGTTTGACAACTCATTGATACTTAATCCAATTGCTTTTCTATTTCGAATTAAACTCATAGGCGTACTACTTAGATTAGACATAAAAAGATATTGATCTCATTTCTCACTTAGTCGGTTGCTTTTCTTAATCGTTATTGTCGTTCTCAATACGTACTCTAATCATTTATGCGTGACTCGTTACTCTTTAATATAACTTTAATTAATATTAAATGCAAAAAATGTAGCAAATTATTTTTTATAAATTTTAATAAATATTAGTTAATTGTTAAGATTATATCCATAGCGCCATCACTATACTTCATATTTATATCTAACTTTTATGTTTTTTTGTCCAAAAAAAAAAGAACAAACTATTTTAATGGCTAATCATTTACCTAGCAAAACAATTTGTTCTTTTTTCTAATATTTTTATACAAAAGTCAGTATACATTAGCTTCGTTATATAACGCGCTTAATATTACATCATCATCTGCGGTGCGATATCTATTTTCAAAGATAATTTTTCTTTTAAATATTGATCATGATAATAATCGTCTAAATATTTTAATGCTTCGTGTAATGCAGGTTCTCGTTTATATTTCACTAATATTTGAAAGCGATATTCGTTATTGATTCTTGATAATGGGGCCGGAGATGGGCCAAGTACAAGTGCTTTGTCTGTTAAATGTTGCAGTAATATTTTATGAATATGTTTGGATGCTTCCATAACTTTTTTCATTTCTTTATGCGCAATAGTAAAATTAATTAAAAAGAAATACGGTGGGTACTTTCCAATTTTCCTATAATTCATTTCTTTTTGGAAAAAGGCTGTGTAATCATTTTCTTGGACATCTTTAATAGCATAATGATCTGGATTGTATGTTTGAATAAGCACCTGTCCTTCTTTTTCATGACGACCAGCTCGACCAGCAACTTGCGTTAACAATTGGTATGTTCGCTCACTTGCTCTAAAGTCTGGCAAATTCAACATTGTGTCAGCATTCAAAACACCTACTAACGTAATATTAGGAAAATCCAATCCTTTAGCAATCATTTGTGTCCCTAACAAGATATCCCCTTTTCCTGAACCAAAATCATTTAATAACTTTTCATGAGCACCTTTTCTAGAAGTAGTATCCACGTCCATCCGTATAATACGAGCCTCTTGAAACGCTTCTTGTAAAAGTTCTTCAACTCTCTGTGTGCCAGTACCCATTTGTCTAATATGCTCACTTTCACAATTAGGACATTGATTAGGTGGTACTTCTTGATGACCACAATAATGACATTTCAATTGATCTGTTGATTTGTGATAAGTCAATGAAATATCACAGTTCGGACACTGTGGAACATGCCCACAATCTCTACACAACATAAATGAAGCATAACCGCGTCGATTTAAAAAGAGTACAATTTGTTCCTGATTATCTAAGCGTTGTTGTATTGCATCTCGTAATTGATTAGAGAACATAGAGCGATTTCCAGAGTTCAATTCTTCTCTCATATCTACAATTTCTACCTCAGGTAAAGCTTGTTGATTAACTCTGTTAGGTAACGATAGTAACTCATATACACCCTTTTCAGCTCGTGCAAATGATTCTAAACTTGGTGTCGCGCTGCCTAATATTAAAGGACATTGATGATACTCACTACGCCATTGCGCGATATCTCTTGCATGATATCTAGGATAATCTTCTTGCTTATACGAAGATTCATGTTCTTCATCTATAATAATCATCCCTAAATTTTTAAATGGTGCAAAGACGCTTGAACGTGCACCTACGCTCACACGTGCTTTACCATCTCTAATCTTTTGCCATTCATCATAGCGTTCACCTTTGGATAATCCAGAATGTAGTACAGCAACTTCGTCTCCAAATCTACGTTTAAATCTTAATACCATTTGTGGTGTTAAGGCAATTTCTGGAACTAACATCATTGCTTGTCTATTAAGATTTAGTACTTCTTCAATTGTTTGTAAATACACTTCTGTTTTGCCTGATCCTGTCACACCATGCAATAAATAGGTACATTGTTCATGAGCATGTATCTTTTCTGATATGGATTCAAATGCACGTTGTTGGTCTGAAGTCAGATGTTGTTTCACATCTTGTTCAAAGACCCTAGTCTCAAATGGATCACGTTCAACGACAGCATCATATTTTTCAACAAAGCCCTTGCGAATTAATGTATCTACACTAGATTTTGAATAACCCATTGCTTCTATGTCTTTAAGTAAAACGATGCGATGTTGTTCATCTAATAAAAAGGCATATAATTCATATTGCTTCTTAGATTTTTCTAATGAATTTAGCACACTATCATAGTTAAATCCTTCAACAACACATATGGCACGTTGTTTTTTCTTATTTACATTTTGTGATAGTAAGGTTACTTCAGATACAATACCTTGTTTTAATAATGGCGCAATTTGTGTTAAATCATCATTTTGCTGTGCTGCTTTAAATGCATAGTGTCCTGATGAGTCAAATTTCCCTGCTAAAGTTTCAGGCAGTGCATTCGTATCTTCAATAGAAAAGACCTTGGTATATTTTGCTTTAATTGCACTTGGCAGCATAACTTCAAGCATTGAAATACGTTTTGTAACGAAGTAATTGTTATACCACTCAGTAAATTGAATTAATTCTTCAGTCAATTCGGGTTTTATATCTTGAATTTCTTTAATTTCTTTTAATTTTTTTATACCTATATTGCTATCAGGCTGGTCTGTTATCTTCATAACATAACCTTGAATTGTTCTTGGTCCAAATGGAACAATGACACGCATACCTATTTGAATCATTGATTGTAACCTTATAGGAATTATATAATCAAATGTAAAATCAACACTCTTAGAAGGTATATCAACAATTACTTTTGCTATCATTTTATTTCCACCTTGTTTCTAAACTATTCAATATATGCTCAGCTAATTCGACTTTTTTGTGTTTGCCTAAAGGTATAGCGTCTCCATTTTTATAATACATCGTATAATCATTGTCATCGGAACTAAAGCCAATCGTACGGTCTCCAACATTATTCGCAATAATCACATCTGCATTTTTATTATGCAATTTTTTTTGTGCATAAGCTTCAATATTTTGTGTTTCTGCTGCAAATCCAACTAAGTATTGTGATTCTTTATGTTCTCCTAAATATTTCAAAATATCTGGTGTACGTTTAAATTCTACAGATAAAGTACCATCTTGTTTTTTTAATTTATGGTCCAACATTTCTACTGGCGCATAATCTGACACGGCAGCAGCTTTAAAAACGATATCTTGTTTAGCAAAACGACTTCGAACCGCTTCGAACATTTCTTCTGCACTTTGTACGTGTACTACATCAACATGCTTCGGTGGTGTTAAATGTGTCGGTCCTGAAACTAAAGTAACTTCTGCACCTCGTTTAGCTAAAGATTCAGCAAGCGCGTATCCAATCTTACCTGAAGATCGATTTGATAAAAAACGAACTGGATCTAATTCTTCTACAGTGGGTCCAGCAGTAATTAATACATGTTTACCAATAAAGCTACTTGATGCTGGCACAGCTTTTTGTTTTATGTCATTAAAGTATTGCTTTATGCGCTCTACAATTTGTAAAGGTTCTTCCATACGCCCCTTCGCTACATATCCACATGCTAAAAAACCTTCTCCAGGTTCTAAAAAATAGTAACCATCTGAACTTAAAGTCGCTAAATTATGTTGTGTTCTCTTATTTTCATACATATGCACGTTCATTGCAGGTGCAATAAATTTAGGCGTTTCAGTTGCTAACAACGTTGACGTAACCATATCATCTGCAATGCCATTTGCTAATTTAGCAATTGTATTTGCAGTTGCTGGCGCTACGATAATTGCGTCTGCCCAATCACCCAGCGCAACATGTTGAATTTCTTGAGGATTTTGCTCTATAAATGTACTCGTATAAACGGGATTTCTCCCAATAGCTTGGAATGCTAGTGGGGTAACAAATTCCTGAGCATGATCAGTAAGCATGACTCTGACATCAAATCCAGCCTGCGTCAGTTTACTCGTTAAATCAATTGCTTTATATGCAGCTATACCACCTGTAACAGCAAGTAATATTCGTTTCATTATATAGTCATTCTCCTTCGATTGAATTAGATCAGACGTGGGTGACGTCTCTTATAATTGAAAATCAAAATGTATGTCCCTCATAATTAAATTAACTTTTCGATTACTGTTCATTATACACAATTTATCAGTTAAATAAAAAAAGCACACCTTGCGACTGCATGGTGTGCACTTGAAAGATATTCATTTAATAACACATAGATGGCTATATAAAATTCAATATCTATGCTTTTTAATTAATACGTTTTTAAGAATAGTTCGTCTGGGAAAACTTCACCGTCAGCAATTTCTTCTAAAGCTTTACCAACAGGTTTTTCTGAAATGTATTTTGTTAATAATGCACTTTCAGGTTTCTCGTCTATTTCACGCGCACGTTTTGCAGCTGTAGTTGCAATTAAATATTTTGAATTAATTTTTGATGTTAATTGGTTTAATGGTGGTTGTAACATTATTTTTTTGCCTCCAGTATCATTTTTCTATATTTTGCTTCTATACGTTCTCTCTTCAAATGTTCAGCTTCAACAATAGATTGAATACGTTGCTTAGCTAACTCAACTTCGTCATTAACTACAACATAATCATATAAATTCATCATTTCCACTTCTTTACGAGCTTCATGCACTCGGCTTTGAATTTTTTCACTGGATTCTGTACCACGACCTACTAAGCGCTCACGTAAATGATCTAAACTTGGTGGCGCAAGAAAAATAAACAATGCATCTGGGAACTTTTTACGTACCTGTTTTGCACCTTCTACTTCAATTTCTAAAAATACATCGTGCCCACGATCCATAGTGTCTTTAACGTATTGCACAGGCGTCCCATAATAATTTCCTACGTACTCTGCATATTCTATAAATTGATCTTGTTTTATTAACTCTTCAAACTCTGATTTTGCTTTGAAGAAATAATCAACACCATCGACTTCACCCTGACGCTTATCACGTGTCGTCATCGAAATAGAATATTTATAAGATGTGGACGGGTCATCAAATATTTTCTTTCTAACTGTACCTTTCCCAACGCCAGAAGGTCCAGATAGTACAATCAACAAACCTTTCTCATTATCCATGACTTACTACCTCTCTAAACTATTCTTCTATTATTAAACTATGATACCACAATTTTCATTTAGTTGTATAGCGTCCAACAGCACAAACTTTGGTCATGACCATTTCTTTATGCCATGTTACAATATGATGAATGACTAAAAATAAGGTGGCTGATAGTAATGGCATATGATGGTTTATTTACAAGAAAAATGGTGGAATCGTTACAATTTCTTGTAGACGGAAGAATCCATAAAATAAATCAACCAGAAAACGACACGCTTCTTGTCGTTATTCGACAAAACCGAAAAAATCATCAGCTTCTACTTTCTATTCATCCTAGCTTTGCTAGAATGCATTTAACAAATAAAAAATATGATAATCCATTTGATCCACCCATGTTTGCACGCGTTTTCCGTAAACATATAGAAGGTGGTATCGTTAAAGCAGTAAGACAAATTGGGAATGATAGACGTGTAGAAATTGATGTTCAAAGCAAAGATGAAATTGGAGATACAATATATAGAACTATAATTTTAGAAATTATGGGTAAACACAGTAACTTAATATTAGTTGATGATCAGCGTAAAATCATTGAAGGCTTTAAGCATTTAACACCGAATACCAATCAATATCGCACAGTAATGCCTGGCTTTCAATATGAAACACCACCAACTCAAAATAAAATTAATCCTTTTGAAATAACTGGTAATAAAGTCATACAATATATCGATTTCAATAAGGGCAAAATTGCACGTCAACTTCTTGATTATTTCGAAGGCTTTAGTCCATTAATTACAAATGAAATTGTGAATCGCAAACGATTTATGACAAATGATACGTTACCAGAAGCATTTGATGAAGTCATCAAAGAAATTAACCATACACCTACACCCGTTTTTCATAAAAATCACGAGACGGGTAAAGAAGATTTTTACTTTATGAAATTAAATCAATTTTATGATGATGTAACAGAATATGACTCATTACATGATTTATTAGACCGTTATTATGATGCACGTGGAGAGCGAGAGCGTGTAAAACAACGTGCAAATGATTTAGTGAAATTTGTACAACAACAATTGCATAAATTTCAAAATAAATTAAATAAATTGATTGATGAACAAGAAGGTACAAAAGAAAAAGAATTACAACAATTGTATGGGGAACTTATCACTGCTAACATTTATCGTATTAAACAAGGTGACAAATCGGTCACAGCCTTAAATTATTACACTGGTGAAGAAGTCACTATACCGCTTAACCCTACAAAGGCACCAGCAGTGAATGCACAAAATTATTACAAACAGTATAATAAATTAAAGACAAGAGAACATGAATTGCACCATCAAATCGATTTAACCAAAGAAAACATTAATTATTTTGAAAGTATAGAACAACAACTTGCTCATATTTCAGTCAATGATATTGATGACATTCGCGATGAATTAGCCGAGCAAGGGTATATGAAACAACGTAAACAGAGTAAGAAGAAAAAGAAACAAACTATGCAGTTACAAGAATACGTATCTACAGATGGAGATACAATCATGGTTGGTAAAAACAATAAACAAAATGATTATTTAACGAATAAATTAGCTAAGAAACATCAACTTTGGTTCCATACGAAAGATATTCCCGGATCACATGTCGTCATATTAAGTGATGATCCGAGTGAAGAAACAATTAAAGAAGCGGCCATGTTATCTGGTTACTTCTCAAAAGCAGGTAGTTCAGCTCAAATTCCAGTTGACTTTACTGAAATTAAACACGTGCATAAGCCTTCAGGTGCAAAACCAGGTTTTGTAACTTATGATAACCAAAAAACACTTTATGCAACACCCGATTATGATCACATTCAAAAAATGAAAGTAAAGTAAATACGATATAATATTACGGTTGTATCCTATAACAAACAAAAGCGGGACGATGAGATCAATTTTAGAAATGTTGATTTCATCGTCCCGCTTCTATATTAGTATTTAATTTTTCTCAGGTAAGGCTAATTGGAAATTAACACCAAACTTATCTTGAATCCATGCAAATTCTCTAAAAGGTGGCATTTCTGTTTTTGGCATTAAAATGGCGCCACCACTTTTCAGTTTACTAAATAATCTCTCCATTTCAATTGCGCTATCAACTGTCACGTATAATGACATTGCAGGGTTCATCTCAATATCTACCCCATTCATATTATCAATTGCCATAAATACTTGATCTTTTAATCTAAAAATGGCATGTTGAACAGCGCCTGTTGGTTCTTCATCACTTTCACTATATCTTACCAACGCTAATATTTCAGCGTCCTCAAATGTATTAACATATAAATTAATAGCTTCTTCTGCATTGCCGTTAAACATCAGAAAAGTTGTTATCTTAGGTATTGCCATTATTCTACCTCCTAAACCTTTATACACTTTAGAATAAAAGATATACTATCAAAAATCGAATTTATGCATTTTATGTTCGTAAATTTCTAAATTTAAGATAAGTTAATAAATCCATTACCAAGTACGTCACGTACATCATGAATCACTAAAAATGCATTTTCGTCTTCTTCATTTACTAACTTTTTAACTCTTGTTACTTGTGATTGTGGCACAACAACGTATAACATGCTTGTCTCATGTTTACCATAACCACCTTTACCGTTTAGTATCGTAGAGCCTCTACCTGTGAAACTGTTGATTTTATCACTAATCGTTTCGTTTTTACTAGAAATGACTGTAACTGCCTTTTTGGGATTAAAACCTTCAATTATAAATGAGGTTGCACGCTCAGTAATGAAAATCATTATAATTGTAAATAGCACGTTCGTGAGTGGCAATACAAATAAAAATGATAGTACGACTAAACCATCTAATACAAAAATACCCTGTGCTGTTTTAATATCAAAATACTTATTAAGCATTTTTGCAATAACTGATGTACCACCTATAACACCACCGGATGCAATAACTAACCCAATGCCCACACCGACTAGTACACCACCAAACGTTGCATTAATTACAAAATTATCTACCCCTGTCTTCCAATGTTCAGTTAAATCTAAAAATATAGAAATGGAAGTATTAGCGACCACAGTATAAATAGCCGTTCTTGTGCTTAAAAATTTCCAGCCAACAATAATGACGAGGGTATTAATAATTAAAGATGTAAGTGCTGGTGACCAACCGAAAGCGTACTTAAGCGCTAATGACATGCCGACGGTGCCACCATCACCTAAATTTGACCCTAGAATAAAGCAATTGACTGCAATAGCACTAATAAAAGAACCAATAAGACAAATGATCATATCTTTTGTATTGTTTTTAAGTAACTGTCGAATTTTTTGCATACAAGTCCCCTCTTACCAAAATATCAAAGCTTTAATATCTTATTTTTACAATTTATTTTAAAATAAGTATATAGATCTTAAATACATAGTTTATAAATCATTTGATACTTTAATAATTTTTTTTAGTAAACTAAGCATATCATATGAATATACTTATTAACTGTTATACTTAAACTAATAGCTTTTTCTTTTACCATTTTAACTTCTATAGTTAAAATGAAATTAAATTACATTGGAGGTAATGTTCATGTCTTTTTATATTATTCCTTTACTTATTGCAGCCCTTGTATTACTTGTAGGCTATATCATCATTAAAATAATGATCCGCTAATACGCTATTAAAAAATTTATAACGTACGGGGCACCTATAATTGAAATCAACAATTCATGATAATCAATATAAATGTTGTTCCCATTCTTATTTCAAATAGGGCTAATCAAACTTATTTAATAAAATAAATTTGGTTAGCCCCTACTTATTTGACATGTTGTTAACTTAAATCGTCTATTCGCTTGGCTTATTATTTAATATGCCCTTTTTGCTTTATAGTTGATTTAGATTTTTTATATATATTTTCTTCTGATTTTTGCTTTAACATTTCGTAATCAATATCTGATGTGTTTTGGTCTCTATAATCTTCATTTTTATTCAAAAATTTATTCAAATGTGCGAAATGATTATAAGCTTCTTTCGGGTCTTTTGTCATAACATCCCCTCCACTTAGTATATTATGACAAGTTGTCTCTCCAATCAACTAAAGACCTAATATCATTATCAGAAATTTCTCCATTTTCTTTTGCAACATCAATTAATTCATTGTAATTGCTTAATGTATAAAATGGCATTTGCGCTTGTTTGAATTGTTCATCTGCTTTTTTTAAACCGTAAGTAAAGATAGCTACGACACCAATAACATCTGCCCCCGCTTCTCTTAAAGCTTCGACTGCAGTAATTGATGAACCACCCGTTGAAATTAAATCTTCAATAACAACTACTTTTTTTCCTTTACTTAAAGCACCTTCAATTTGATTTTGTTTGCCATGACTCTTACTTTTAGAACGAACATAATTCATCGGTAAAGCTAATTTTTCAGAAACATACGCAGCATGGGGTATACCAGCTGTGGCAGTACCTGAAACTATTTCCACGTCTCCAAAATATGTTTCGATTAAGTCACACAGTCCATCTCTAATATGTTGACGTACTTCTGGATATCCAAGTGTTACACGATTATCACAATAAATTGGTGATTTTATACCAGAACTCCAAGTAAATGGATCATTCGGGGATAGTGATACTGCTTCAATTTCTAATAATGCTTTTGCAATTGCTTTAGCCATATTAACCTAACCAACTTTCTTTGATTTTATGATAACTTGCTACTGGGTTTTCACTTTTGGTGATTGGTCTTCCAACAACAATATGTGTTGAACCTAATTCTTTAGCATCTTCTGGTGTTGTAATACGTTTTTGGTCGTCTGAACTAGCATCTTTTGGTCTGATACCAGGTGTTACCTTTAAAAAGTCATTACCTAATTCATTTTTCACTAATTCTGCTTCTAGTGGTGAACATACGATGCCATCCAAACCTGATGATTGTGCTAAAGTTGCATAGTTCAAAACAGCCTCCTCAATTGAAGTTTGAATGTTTTGTTCCTTGTGCAACATCGTTTCAGTTGTTGACGTCAATTGAGTAACTGCAATTAATTTAATATCGGGGTTGTGTTTTTGCAAACCGTTCAAGGCTTGTTTCATCATTTCTGTACCACCTGCCGCATGCACATTCACAAGATCGATATTTAATTTGCTTAAGCCTTCCATTGCTTTGCCAACCGTATTAGGAATATCATGCAATTTTAAATCAAGAAAAATGTCATGTCCTCTATCCTTTATTGAAGCAATCAGTTGAGGTCCAGTTTGATAAAAGAGTTCCATTCCAATTTTCACGAATAGTGGTTCATTAAATTGGTCTAAAAACTGATCTACAGCTTCTGTTGAATCAAAATCTAAAGCAATAATTGGCAAGTTTTTCATCTAGCTCTACATCCTAACCTTTTTTATTTCATCTTATCTAATCCATCACAAAGTCAATGATTGTTCATTGTTGTGACATTTCTCTCCTTATTCATTACTACATATTTTTCATTGTAAATGTCATGCTTTCAATTACACGTGTTAATGCAACAACCGTATCTAATGATGTTAGACAAGGCACGCCATTTTCTACGGAGGCGCGTCTAATTTGGAAACCATCTCGTTCGAATTCTTTACCTTTGGTCATCGTATTCACAACGATTTGTACTTCTCCATTTTGTATACGCGTCAGTAAATCATCTTCGCCACCAATTTTTCCTACTACTTCTGAAGGTATATTATTCTCGGCTAATTTTCGTGCAGTACCTTGTGTTGCTAAGATTCTATATCCTACTTCATTTAATCGTTGTGCAATAGAGACAATTTCATCTTTATCTTTATCGCTGACTGTCATCAAGACCGTACCATGATCTTTAACTTCCATCCCACTAGCTGTTAAACCTTTAAACAGTGCTTTTTCCATAGTTGCATCTTTACCCATCACTTCACCTGTTGACTTCATTTCAGGTCCTAACGTGATGTCGACGTTTTTCAATTTGTTAAAGCTAAATACGGGTGCTTTCACAAAGACACCTTCTGTATACGGTTGGATGCCTGGTTGATATCCTAAGTCCACTAGCTTGTCACCTATGATTGCACGCATAGCTAACTGTGCCATTTGAATATTCGTAATCTTGCTTAAAAATGGTACTGTACGACTCGAACGTGGATTCACTTCTAATACATATACACCATCATGCGCAATTACAAATTGAATGTTAATTAAACCAACAATGTTTAAGCCTTTTGCTAAACGAATCGTAAAGTCTTCTAATGTTGTCATTTCTTCTTGCGTTAACGTTTGTGGTGGATAAACAGCAATGGAATCACCTGAATGGACTCCCGCTCTTTCAATATGTTCCATAATACCTGGTATAATCACTGTTTCACCATCAGAAATCGCATCTACTTCAATCTCTTTACCTGTCAAATATCTATCGACTAATACCGGATGGTCTGGACTTGCTTTAACTGCTTGATTCATATAGTCTTCTAATTCTGCATCACTATTAACGATTTCCATAGCGCGACCACCTAATACATAAGAAGGTCTGACGACGACTGGATAGCCAATACTGCGTGCATTTTCTAATGCTTCTTGTGGTGACGTTGCAGTTTTACCATTAGGTTGTGGTACATCAATCGTGTGTAATAACGCTTCAAACTCTTTACGGTCTTCTGCTCTATTTAAATCTTCTAATGATGTTCCTAAAATCTTCACGTCATGTTTCGCTAGTTTATCGGCTAAGTTAATGGCCGTTTGCCCACCAAACTGTACAACGGCACCTTTAGGTTGCTCTAAATCTATAATGTTCATGACATCTTCTTCAGTTAATGGTTCAAAGTATAATTTATCCGAAATAGAAAAGTCGGTCGAAACAGTTTCTGGATTGTTATTAACTATAATCGCTTCGTAGCCCGCTTGTTGAATCGCCCATACAGCATGTACAGTGGCGTAATCAAATTCTACACCTTGTCCAATTCTAATAGGTCCTGAACCTAAGACAAGAATTTTTTCTTTCTCTGTGACTACAGATTCATTTTCATATTCATACGTGCCGTAATAATAAGGCGTAGCAGATTCAAATTCTGCAGCACATGTATCTACCATTTTATACACTGGTATAATGCCGTTTTGTTGTCTTAAATCGTACACTTCTTCTTCTGTCATATCGAATCGATGTGCGATTACTCTATCACTAAAACCGTAATTTTTTGCGAATTTTAAATAATCAATGTCACCTTTATTTGATTTCAAATCGTGTTCAATATCTATGATGTGTTGGAATTTATTTAAGAAGAAGTAATCTATTTTTGTCATTTCATGTATTTCTTCTAATGTAGTACCTCTGCGAATTGCCTCACCTATAAAGAATAAACGTTCATCATCTTGGTCTTGAATACGTTCTTTAATATAACCTAAATCAAATGTTTCACCATTAGGTAATCCTAAGTGATGTACACCATATTCTAAGGAACGAATTGCTTTTAGTAGTGATTCTTCATATGTTCTACCAATTGCCATTACTTCACCAGTTGCTTTCATTTGAGTTCCTAAGACACGTTCTCCTTTTTCGAATTTATCAAATGGGAAACGAGGAATTTTAGAAATTACATAATCTAAAGTTGGCTCAAATGCTGCATAGGATGTTTCTGTTATCGGATTTAACATTTCATCTAGTGTTAAACCAATAGAGATTTTAGCTGCTAATTTAGCAATCGGATAGCCCGTTGCTTTTGAAGCTAATGCAGATGATCTTGAAACACGTGGATTCACTTCAATAATATAATAATCTAATGAGTGTGGGTCTAATGCTAATTGCACATTACATCCACCTTCTATACCGAGCGCTCGAATAACTTTCAATGATACATCACGTAACATTTGATACTCTACATCTGATAGTGTTTGGCTTGGTGCAACAACGATTGAATCACCTGTATGTATGCCGACAGGGTCAATATTTTCCATATTACAAACTACGATTGCGTTATCGTTTTTATCACGCATAACCTCATATTCTATTTCTTTAAATCCTGCAATTGATTTTTCAATTAGACATTGTGTTGCCGGACTATAATGTAGACCGTTTGTTACAATTTCTTTGAATTCTGCATCATTGTGACAAATACCGCCACCTGTGCCACCCATTGTGAATGCAGGTCTAACGATGAGTGGATAACCCACTTCTTCTTTAAAAGCAAAAGCTTGTTCAACTGTATTAACGATATCACTTTCAGGAACTGGTACGCCTAAATCGTTCATAAGTGTTCTAAATAACTCTCTATCTTCCGCTTGTTGAATTGATTCCAATTCAGTACCTAATAGTTTTACATTATTCGCTTCTAGTTCACCACTATCATGCAACTGAATCGCCATATTCAAACCAGTTTGGCCACCAAGTGTAGGTAATAATGCATCTGGTTGTTCTTTACGTATAATACGTGCGATGAAGTCATGTGTTAAAGGCTCAATATAAACTTTATCTGCAATTTCGTTATCCGTCATAATTGTTGCAGGATTGGAATTCACTAAAATGACGCGGTATCCTTCTTCTTTTAACGCAAGACAAGCTTGAGTTCCAGCATAATCAAACTCTGCAGCTTGACCGATAATAATTGGTCCTGATCCTATTACTAAAATGGTTTCTATATCTTGACGTTTAGGCATTATTTGTAAGCTCCTTTGTTTTATATTCATTTATCATGTCTATAAATTCATCGAATAAGTAGTTTGAATCTGATGGTCCTGGACATGCTTCTGGATGATATTGTACTGAAAAAGCTGGTAATGATTTATGTCTCAAGCCCTCAACCGTATCATCATTAATTGCAATATGTGTCACTTCTAGGTCAGTATTTTTTAGAGATGCTTTGTCAATGGCATAACCATGATTTTGACTTGTTAAAGCTATCTTTCCAGTTTTTAAATCTTTAACCGGATGGTTAGCCCCTCTATGACCAAATTTCATCTTAAATGACGTAGCACCTTGTGATAATGCAAATAATTGATGTCCTAAACAAATACCAAAAAATGGTATTTTCCCTAAAATGCCTTTAATCATTTCAACAGCTACATGGACTTCTTCAGGGTCACCTGGGCCATTTGACAGCATAACACCATCAGGTGACATACGAATAATCGCTTCTGCTGAAGTGTCATAAGGCACTACAGTTACATTACAACCACGCGCGTTTAATTCTCTAACTATGTTTTGTTTTTTTCCAAAATCTACTAGTACGACGCTAAGTCCATAACCTGTAGAAACATATGGTGATTTAGTAGAAACAGTTGTGACTTCATTTCGCGGCAATTCAACGGATTGCAGCTTTGCAATCATTGAATCAATTTCACTTTTTTCATCTGTAAAACCTGCTTTTAATACACCATGGTTTCTTATTTTACGTGTAATGCTACGTGTATCTACACCTGAAATACCTGGTATATCATATTCTTGTAATACTTCATGGAATGTCTTTTGCTTTCTGAAATTACTTGGTTGGCGACTCGCTTCTTTCACTACAACACCATTTAACGTTGGAACAAGTGCTTCAAAATCATCTCTGTTAATACCATAATTACCAATCAATGGATAAGTAAATGTAATAATTTGACCAGTATATGATGGATCTGAAATTGTTTCTTGATAACCAGTCATAGCTGTGTTAAATACAATTTCACCTAATGTTAATTGATCTGAACCTATTGGATAACCTTCATAATATGAACCATCTTCTAATACGAGATAACGTTTTTTCAACATTATTTTTCCTCCTCAAATTTAACTTCGCCTTCAACCATTGTTAATACGGGTGTACCGTAAACTTTGTAACCGATAAATGGTGTATTGGTTCCTTTAGATGCAAAATCTTCTGCTTTAATTTCGCTTTCTTCTTCTAAGTTAATGACTGTTAAATCTGCTAAATAACCTTCTTCCAATCTTCCAAAAGGTAAATCAAATGTTTGTGCAGGTTTGATTGTTAAATAATCTACCAATTGTTGAAGTGTCCAATCTCCATTTTTAACGAAATGAGTGTATAGTAATGGGAACGCTGTTTCACTTCCAACTATACCAAATGGTGCTTTCGTCATTGGCTGATTCTTTTCTTCTGCTGCATGTGGTGCATGATCCGTAGCTATACAATCAATCGTGCCATCTAATAAACCTTCTAATAATGCCTCTCTATCCTCTTTACTTCTTAAAGGCGGGTTCATTTTATAAATAGCATCATCACCTGGTACATCATCTTCTGTTAATAATAAATGGTGTGGTGTGACTTCAGCAGTTACATGAATGCCTGCCTTTTTAGCATCTCTAATTGTTCTGACACTTTCCTTTGTAGATACGTGACATACATGATAATGTGCGCCTGCTGCTTCTGCCAGTAAAACATCTCTCGCGATTTGTACTGCTTCACATATATTTGGAATACCTGGTATACCTAACGCTTCACTACGCTGACCTTCGTGCATCGCTCCGCCGTATATTAAACTGTTATCTTCACAATGTGCAACAACTGCTTTATTTACTTTTGCAGCCGCTTGCATAGCTTCGTACATCATGCTAGCTTGTTGTACACCAACACCATCATCTGTAAATGCGAATGCACCGTTGTTAGCAAGTGTTTCAAAATCCACGTGTTCTTTCCCAGCCTGTCTAACTGTGATTGCTGCATATGGCAATACTCTTACTTGTGCATTTTCTTCAATTAATTGGTTTAAGCGATTCAGATTTTCTTCTGAATCAGGCACAGGTTTCGTATTCGGCATTGGACATACTGTAGTAAATCCACCTCTCGCCGCTGCTTTCGTACCCGTTTCTATTGTTTCTTTGTGTTCACCGCCTGGTTCACGTAAATGGACATGGACATCAACTAATCCTGGCGAAACGAATTGTCCTTTAACGTCTATGACTTCAGTCTCTGATGTATCATCAATGTGTGGTGCGATTTTTTTAATATGTTGTCCCTCAATTAAAATCGATACCGTCGTTAATTCAGCATTTTTTAAGATTTTTGCATTTGTTAATAATTTCATTTTGCTGTTGCCCCTTCCGTTTGTAAGATATGATCTATAACTGCCATACGTATATACATACCATTTTCCATTTGTTTAAAAATACGTGATTTCAGTGCTTCTACTAATGTATCTTCAATTTCTACACCGCGATTTACTGGTGCAGGATGCATGATAATTGCTCGATCTTTCAATAAATCATAACGTGATTGCGTTAAACCAAAATTTTCATGATATTGACTCACTTCAAAGCTAGTAACTTCACTATCCTCATGTCTCTCGTGTTGGACTCTTAACAACATGACAATATCGATTCGATCGATCACTTCATCAATATCAACATAAGGTGCTTCTAATGTTTCATCTTTCCATTCATTTGGACTAGAGAACATGACATGCGCACCTAATGCTGTTAGACTTTGGTAATTACTTTTCGCTACACGTGAGTTCTTGACATCACCACAGATAAGTACATTCAAACCTTCAAAAGTCTTGTATTCTTCATAAATTGTCATGAGGTCTAGTAAACTTTGTGTCGGATGTTGTCCGCTACCATCTCCAGCATTGATGATAGGTATATTTAAATGCTTTAATTCATCATAATAAGTTGTTTGTGAATGTCGAATAACTAACACATTGGCGCCAATTTGTTCCAGCGTTTTACAAGTATCATACAATGATTCACCTTTTTGAACGGATGATGTACTTGTCTCAAAATCTATTAACTTTAGTCCTAATTTTTGTTCCGCTACTAAAAAACTACTTTTTGTACGTGTGGAATTTTCAAAGAATAGATTAGCGACAAATTTATCTTCAAAACATCCTGGCTGCGCGTTACCATTTTTAAAAGCGCTCGCACGTTGTATTAGATCGTAAATTTCAGTCGTATTTAAGTATTCCATTGAAAGTAAATTATCCATTTTTATTCAGCTCCCTCATCATCAGAATTTCTTTTAATTATTGGTTGGTGCTGTTTTAGGTAAAATCAAGTTAAGTATAATACCTGCTAACGCTGCTAATGCCATACCTTCTATTTCTAAGTTAATCCCTAATCCATTTAAATTGAATACTAGATTGCCAATACCAATAACAAGTATGACCGATGCAATGACTAGGTTTCTATTGCTCGCAAAATCTACTTCACTTTCCACTAACATCCTCAAACCACTTGCTGCGATAATGCCAAATAACAGGATGGATACCCCACCCATGACTGGGGTTGGTATAGATGAAACCAGTGCTGTAAATTTCCCGACAAATCCTAAAATGATTGCAATGACTGCTGCACCACCAATCACATAAACACTATAAATTTTTGTGATTGCTAAAACGCCGATATTTTCACCATATGTTGTACTTGGAGGACCACCGATAATACTTGCAAACATCGTTGAAACACCATCACCAATGATTGATTTGTCTAAGCCTGGATCCTTGAAAAAATTACGTCCTACAATCTTATTGATAACCATTTGGTGCCCGATATGTTCACTTACCGTCACAAATACAATAGGTATCAAGACGAGTATGAGTCCTAGATGAAACGAAGGTGTATAATCTTTAAATGGTATGTAGACTTCTGGAAACTGTAGCCATTTCGCTTTAGCAATCGGTGCAAAGTTGACTAATCCCATACAAGCCGAAACGATGTAACCTGTTATGATTCCTATTAGTACAGGAATGAGTGATAAGAATCCTTTAAAATAACCTTGAACAATGATTGTTACTAATAACGTAATCATAGCTACAATCAAGTAACTTAAGTTGTAACCTTTCATGTCCCCTGAGTTCTCAAACATGGCCATATTAACTGCTGTTGGTGCTAAACTCAATCCTATGACCATAATCACTGGTCCTACAACAACAGGTGGCAAAAGATGCATAAGCCAGCCCGTACCACTCAATCTAATTGCTAAGCCTATTAATACGTACATCACGCCGCTCATAAAGAGTGCCATCAGCATATCACCAAGGCTATGAGAATTTAACCCTGTTATAATCGGTGTGATAAATGCAAAGCTCGATCCTAAATATGCTGGTATCTTAGCTTTTGTTATTAGGATATAAAGCAATGTTCCTATACCTGATGCTAAAAGCGCTGATGATATGGGTAATCCAGTTAAAAATGGTACAAGTACGGTCGAACCAAACATTGCGAATAAATGCTGTGTACTTAAAAATGCCCACTGTCCAATTTTTGGTTTATCTTGTACATCTAATACTGGCTTGACTGTCCGTTCAAACATTGTTTCATTTTCCATGGTTATGCTTCCTCTCATAAAAAAATCTCTTTACATTAAATTCATGTAAAGAGACTAAAAAGTATATTATCTAATTTACTCATGCACATATAAAAAGTTATGTAACTTCTATAATATTAATGTGCTTTAAAAATAAAGTTAGATAATTGAAGAGGTTGTTTCATTAATTGTTTAATTTATAAACGGATGTATTACAATAAAACATTTATCGATATTATTGCATCCGTTTAACCCTCTTCCCTTTTTCAGTCTCTCGTACCGAATTAAAAGGTGTTATTCAATTACAACTGCATTTCTTTCATCTATTTCTTCTAAATATACTGAAACATCTTCTTCCTTGGCTGTCGGGATATTTTTACCTACAAAGTCAGCTCTTATTGGTAACTCTCTATGCCCTCTATCTACTAGTGTCGCTAGCCCAATCTTCTTCGGCCTAGCATACTGTAACACTGCATCTAGTGACGCTCTTACAGTTCTACCAGTATATAAGACATCATCGATAATAATGACTACTTGATTAGTAATGTTTACATCAATTTCATATGATCTTTCATCTACTTGATTTATCGTTTGTTTCAAATCATCTCTAAATTGTGTTATATCGATTGTACCTGTAGGCACAGCAATTTCATCAATTTGCTCAATTTTTTGTTGAATTCTTCTTGCTAAAAATGCGCCACGTGTCTTAATACCTAATAAGATTAAATTATCAGTACCTTTATTATATTCTAAAATTTCGTGTGCAATACGTGTCACAGTACGTTGAATTGCCGCTTCATCCATAATAATGCGTTCTGACATCTTAGGCACCTACCTTTTAAAATGATGATGATATAAAGAAAACCTCATGTCTTTATTAAGACATGAGGTTTGTTAAAGTGTATGACAAACGTATAAGAGACATATGCTTTCTTATCCAAGCTGATTTCTCTTTACAGTGTTTTTACTAACGACTGTATCTTCCGTTGCGTTATATGATACTAACTACAACAGGTATTTTTCTCAAATGAGAAAAATATTGTTTGTCTACCTTTAATAAATACATGTCTTCGAAGCCTCTCTGGACTTACAATTAAAGACGTACGCTCTTTATTAAACTGTCACCATACTACCATGAAACGCATTCACTTGCAAGCCACTTAAGAAATAAACACAGTAGTGAGACAGAAAACGGTATGCTTGTTTCAATTTAAAATGTGTATCTTTAGTGGAAATGACAGTGTGATTAATTAAAAATTAGGCACTATGAATGTTTAATAATCCATTTTATAAAATTTTATCATTTTTATTTATCACTTCTACGTAATTCTGATAATAACTGTTCAAAATCTTCAGGTAATGCAGTTGATTTTTCAATATACTCATGTGTAACTGGATGTTCAAAGCCAATAATTCCAGCGTGTAGCGCTTGGCCACCTATATCTAATGTTTTTTTAGGGCCATATTTGGGGTCACCAACTAATGGATAACCAATATATTTCATATGCACACGGATTTGGTGGGTACGTCCGGTTTCTAATTGACACTCTATTAATGTGTATTTATTAAAATGTTCTAAAACATTAAAATGTGTAACCGCCTCTTTACCATCATCCACAACATCCATAGATTGACGATCGTTTTTATTTCTACCAATCGGCGCATCAACAGTACCATAATCATGAGGAATATTACCATGTACCAAAGCGACATATTTACGTGTCACGGTTTTATTAACGAGTTGATCAACTAAACTACGATGTGCCACATCATTTTTAGCAACCATGAGTAAGCCTGAGGTATCTTTATCAATACGATGTACAATACCTGGACGTATTTCACCATTAATACCTGATAAATTTTTCATTTGATACATTAGACCATTCACTAATGTACCGGTATAATGACCTGCAGATGGATGCACAACCATACCTTTAGGTTTATATACAATCGCTACATCATCATCTTCATAATAAATATCTAAATTTAAATTTTCTGGTTGAATATCCGCTTCAACGGTTTCTTTTTCGGTTACAACAATGTGATCATTCATTTTTGTCTTATAATTAGATTTAATGACCTGATCGTTTACTTTTACTAGAGAAGCTTTAATCCAGTCTTGAATTTGTGTACGTGACCACTCCGAATGATATTCAGGTAGTAATTTATCGATACGTTGGCCTGTATCTTCTGGATTTTCAATCTTAAACTCATGTATATCCATACAATATCTCTCCTATTCTTCTTTCTTCATATCTGTTAGCAAAGCGATAATAATTAATAAAACGCCTATCGTTAAACTTGAGTCAGCTACATTAAATATTGGAAAATTATATCCAAAGATATATGTATCTACAAAGTCTACAACTTCTCCATGTAACACACGATCGATGAAGTTCCCTAATGCACCAGCAAACAATAAACTAATTGCGATTTGCATCAATAAATTGTTTTTCGCTTCTTTAATATAAAATACGGTGAGTACAACCAGTATAATGATTGTGATAATAAAGAAAAAACTCATCTTTCCACTTAAAATTCCCCAAGCTGCACCATCATTACGATGCGAAGTTATATTTAAAAAGTTGGGAATAACTTCAAATGAATCTCCCACTTTCATTGAACTAGCAATAATAAATTTTGTGATTTGATCTAATACTAATATAATGATTGTTATGAATAAAGAAATACCAATATAGTACTGACGTTTCATGTCCGTACCTCCTATTCTACGTTCAGTCGCTTTTACAACAACTCTCATTATATCCTACTCAAACTTATAAAAAAAGTTACAGTTTCATTATCTGTAAAAAAACTACATTTCCTATACGAAATTTTGACGTTTAAAATTATACCGATGCAATCAGGAAATTTCTAACTATGCTTTTCATTTTTTATTTCGCTTCTTTATATCACTTTGTAGAAATTGAATCTAAATTGAATCCCATCGGGTCCAGTTAAGCGTTTATGAGTCGATTCAGGATAATGGTAATCTACACAAGCCAAACCATAGGTACGTTCATTTTCAATACGTTTGATACTAGAGTACCAATTATTCACAACGATATGCTGATGATAACCATTTGATGATAAATATACTGAATGATTGGTTTCTAAAGCGGATGGTTCTAAACCAAAAAATCGCTTGTAATATAATTTAATACGTTTTAACTCTATTGTCTTTAGATTAATATAACCAATAATACTTTCATCTGGAATGCCTTGCCACTTTTCATTTGATACATAAGTCAATAGATGTGGCACATTAATCGGTTGGGTCTCTAATACAACTTGTCCATTTTCAAAAGACCAATCTTCCATTGGATTATCGACATAGAATTCAAGTCCATTGCCTTCAGGATCCTCTAGAAAAATTGAGGTAGCCGTTTCGTGTTCACCGCCGTTAACTGGAATTGTATATTCACTTAACTGTACAAGTAAATCTGCTAAGTCTGTCTTTGAAGGTAACTTTATAGCTAAATGAAATAAGCCAGCTTCCGATGTTAATGGCTCTCTCCCCATATTTATTTGATTTAATGTTAAAAAATGATTCATATTTCCTATTTCATAATGAACAATAGATAGTGATTCATTCACTACATTCAATCCTAATATGTCTTGATAAAAATGCTTCATTGATTCTTTATCTCTTACATTTAATGTGATGCCATTTACAAAATGCGCACTTTGATTATGAAACATGACAAACACCTTTCCAAATGCCAATTTCTTATTCATTAAAATGACACTTTACGTTTAATTTTTATCTATCTACCTATGCTAATTCATACGTCCTTCATTATTGATATTACTGTACATCCGCGCCATTAGCTTTTTATTTTCACTAAATTATAACAACAATTATTGCCATAAGAAAAGGTTACTTAATTTGCTTAATGCAAATATAAGTAACCTTTGAACTTATTGAATCATTTTTACTTACTTTCTAATTCTTATACAAGTGTTTTTACAACTGCTTGACAACGAGGACATAAGTTATCTAATTCACCTACTGAACCTAATTCCTCACTATAATTCCAACAACGTTCACATTTTTCTCCATGAGCATGTTCGATACGGATATCACCATGTTGATATGCAACACCGTCATCTACTTTATCGACAACTTCAGCTTGAGAAGTGATAAATAGTTGTTGTAAATCTTTGAATTGTTGTAAGAATGTCGTCGCATCGAAGTTTTCATTAGAGCCAATCACAACTTTTGCTTCGAGTGATTTACCGATTACTTTTTCATTACGTGCAACTTCTAATGCACGGTTAACATCATCACGTAAGTTCATAAATGTATTCCATCTATCAACAAACGCTTGATCAATTTCTACGCGCTCTGGCATATTTGTTAAATGTACACTCTCTTCTTCTACGTGTGGAATATGAGACCAAACTTCTTCAGCAGTATGAACTAAGATCGGTGCAAGTAGTTTTGTCATATCTACTACAATTTGGTATAACACCGTTTGCATGCTGCGACGTTTGTGTGAATCACGTTCTTCAATATATAGAATATCTTTACCATAATCTAGATAGAAATTACTTAATTCCACATTGATAAAGTTTTGAACTTCTTGGTAAATATCTAAATAATCATAGTTATCATAGTGATCTAATGTGTTTGCAGTAAATTCACGTAATCTATTTAATATATATTTATCTACTTCTAGTAAATCTTTTTCTGCGATAGCGTCTGTGGCAGGGTTATAATCACTCACATTTCCTAGCATAAATCTTAGCGTATTTCTAATCTTACGATATACATCAGAAGATTGTTTTAAGATTTCATCAGATATACGAACATCTGCTAAATAATCTACACTACTTACCCATAGACGTGCAATGTCTGCACCTTTTTGTTTAACGATTTGATCAGGAACAATCACATTTCCTAATGATTTACTCATTTTTTTACCTTCGCCATCCATGACAAAGCCATGAGAAAGTAACATTTTATATGGTGATTGTCCCCTTGTAGCTACAGAAGTTGTTATTGAAGAGTTAAACCAACCACGATACTGGTCACTACCTTCAAGATATAAATCTGCAGGATATGATAATTCTGGACGTGCCTCTAATACACCGCGGTGTGAAGAACCTGAATCAAACCATACATCCATGATATCCGTTTCTTTTGTGAATTCGCCGTTAGGGCTACCAGGATGTGTAAAACCTTCTGGCAGTAAATCTTTCGCTTCACGTTCAAACCAAATATTTGAACCATTTGCTTCAAATAAATCTGCAACATGGTTTACGGTCTCACTTGTCATGATGATGTCACCATTTTCTGCATAAAATACTGGTAATGGCACACCCCATACACGTTGGCGAGAAATAACCCATTCTCCACGATCACGAATCATATTATAGATACGTGTTTTACCCCAATCAACTTTGAATTGCGTATCGTCTATTGCACTTAAGATGTCCTCACGTACTTTATCAATAGAAGCAAACCATTGTGGTGTCGCTCTAAAGATCACTGGTTTCTTAGTACGCCAATCATGAGGGTAACTATGTGTAATAAATTCTAATTTTAATAATGAGCCATCTTCTTTTAATAAATCTGTGATTTCTTTGTTTGCTTTATCATAGAACATGCCTTCAAATTGACCTGCTTCATCAGTGAACACACCTTTATCATCAACAGGACTGATAACAGGTAAATTGTATTTTTGACCAACAATATAGTCATCTTCACCATGACCTGGTGCTGTGTGTACACAACCCGTACCTGCATCAGTAGTTACGTGTAACCCGTTGATAACTAATGATTCACGATCAAAGAATGGATGTTGCGCTTTAATGTACTCTAAGTCTTTACCTTTGAATTCTTTTTCTAATTCTAAAGTATCTTCGTCCCAATCTAGCGCTTCAGCCACATCACTCGCTAAATCTTTACCGATAATATATTTTTTGCCGTTAACATTATATTGACCATAAGTTAAATCTGGGTGTACTGTAATGGCAACATTTGAAGGTAAAGTCCATGGTGTTGTTGTCCAGATGATGAATTGTGCATCGTCATCTACAATACCTTTACCATCTATAACATCAAAAGCTACATAAATAGACGGTGAACGTTTATCTTGATATTCAATTTCAGCTTCAGCTAATGACGATTCACTTGATGGTGACCAATAAACAGGTTTTTTACCTTTATAAATTAATCCTTTGTCTGCCATTTCACCAAACAAACGAATTTGAGCTGCTTCATATTCAGGTTTAAGCGTAATGTATGGATTATTAAAATCACCTTTAACACCTAAACGTTTAAAATCTTTTTTCTGGTTGTCGATTTGTTCTAATGCAAATGCTTCACATTTTTTTCTAAATTCAGCGATTGATAGTTCTTTACGTTTAACGCCCTTTTTAGTCAATGCTTGTTCAATTGGAAGACCATGTGTATCCCAACCTGGAACGTATGGTGCATAGTAACCACGCATGGATTTATATCTCGTAATAATATCTTTAAGAATTTTATTTAAGGCATGGCCCATGTGTAAATTACCATTCGCATACGGTGGTCCATCATGTAAAATAAATGACGGATTACCTTCATTTTTATCTAATACTTTTTGATAAATATTTTTGGCATCCCATTCTTCTTGTATTTTTGGCTCTTTATTTGGCAAACCTCCACGCATTGGGAAATCTGTTTTTGGCATTAACAACGTATCTTTATAATCCATTTTCAATACACTCCTTCTTCCGATTTTCTAAGTTAGTTCATTTTATACAATAAAAGAACCCTAAGTTCAATTAACAGGGACGATATTGACCGCGTTACCACCCTGGTTAACTCAACTTAGAGTTCTCTCATTTATGTTATATAAGTTGTGACAACAGTGATATTAGAAACGCACATATGAAAGGCTCTCACTATTCCTAACTCGCTTTGATATGTGTTTCGTTTCAAACGTGTCTGTTATCCTTATGCTTTATTCGAATCATCATTTGATTGTGCAGTATTATCTGCTTCTGCTTTTGCTTTCATAGCTTTTTCTTCTTCAGTTAAATCCTTTTCATTCAAATGATTAATATTTTCTTGAGTCACTTGTTCAGAATCCAAATCATAATTTAATAAGTAATCCCAATCTTCACTTTTAAGTAAATCTAATTGTGCTTCAACTAGCATACGGAAACGCGATCTGAAAATTTTTGATTGACGTTTCATATCTTCTGTTTGGAAAGATAAGCGACGTGCTTTTTCCACACCATCATTAACAATTTTATCCGCTTCTGCTTTTGCTTTTGCTACTGTTGCTTCTGCTTCTTTTGTAGCAGCTGCTTTAGTTTCCTCACCAGCATGTTTTGCTTGAATTAAAGCATCACTTACGGATTGATGTACATCCTTGTAAGATTGAATATTTGTTTCTTTATCTTCAATGACTTTTTCTAACTGAGCTTTGTCTTCTTTTAGACGTTCAATTTCATTACTTAATTGTTCTAAATAGTCTTCAACTTCTTTAGGTTCAAACCCACTTTTTACTTGAGTAAATGTTTTGTTTTTTATTTCACTTGGTGTAAAAGGCATACATGATCCTCCTTCTATAATACACTATTATCAGCTTTGATTAAATAAGATAAATAGTGTTTTTCCTACAATATTCTTTTATAATATATCATTTAGTTAATTGTGCAAAGTGTTTATATTCGCTTTCATAAACTTCATATTATTTAAACAGCGTTTTATATGAAATGCGCATTTTATCTTTTTTTGTTTTACCACCAATATCAGTAATCATCGCTCTTCCAAATCCTTGGATAGACAACAAATCCCCACTATCTAGTTGGAAATCTGCAGCATCAATCACTGTATGGTTGACTTTAACACGCTTTTTATCAATAAGTTGCTTAGCTATCGAGCGTGATTTACGTACCATCTCTTTTAATACGACATCTAATCTTAAACCACTAACAGTCGTTTCAAAAGATTGCCAATGCTCTTTTGATTGTATCATATCTTTTATAGGAATAGAATTAAGTTTAACTGAAGCACCTTTGATTTTAGTTAATTCCAATATAATATAAGATTCTAATTGTTTTGTCAAAGTAAATTGAATTCGATCATCTACAACAATGTCACCTAGTTGATCTCTTTCAATACCTAAAGACATGATTGTACCCAATATGTGTTGGTGCTGTAATGTTACAAATTTTTGAGGATAATCTATTTCAATTAATACAATTTCAAATGCCTCTGCATCTGGTTGAAAATAACTTGGCGCAATCATCGCTCTTTTTCTTTCCGCGAATGGCCCACCATAAAATGTAACTTCTAAATCTTCAAAACTGCCAGCCACCACATTCATAATATACTGACCACGTGGATCTAAAAATGGCGTTAAAATAGGCGAATATTGATCATTAGCCCGATTACATTTATCTATAAGTTGATCTATTAATTCATGCTCTTCTTTTCTGAAATGCTGATATATATCTATGACGCTCACCCCAAATACATGACAAAGCACCTCGCGTCTATGAACGTAGGTGCTTATCATTTATTTTATACGCAGTTTTTTAAATTCACTCTAAATATTAATTATTGCTTTAATCATTACATTAATTTACTCAAAATAAGATTGAAGATACTTGCCAATCCACTTCTGAATAATACAAGTACAATGATGGCAACAATTGACGAAATATCAATCATTCCGAGCGGCGGAATAATCTTACGGAATTGTTCTAAAAATGGTTCATAAATTTTGGCTAAAAATTGACCAAATCTGTTTTCTCGTGCATTTGGAATCCACGACATAAAGAAATAAACAATCATTCCATAATAATAAATTTGAACCAAGAATAAAATAAAATTAAATATATTTGCTAATAAACCTATATCCATTTATTTTTAACCTCTATTCACCTTGGTATTCCATATTTTCTATTTGATCCGTGATACTGCCAGCAACTTCAACATTGTCTGGTGTACATAAGAATATATCTGATCCGACGCGTTGGATGTCTCCACCAATCGCATATACAGTACCACTTAAAAAGTCTATGATGCGTTTAGCTGATACTTTATCGATACGTTGTAAGTTAACTAATGTTGCACGACGATTTTTTAATTCGTCAGCTATATCTTGTGTATCTGAAAAAACACGTGGTTCAAATAAACACATTTTAGAACTTTCTTGTGTAAAATCATAATTTTCTTGCTCTTGATTATTCATATTCACAACGTTCCTAGCATTATTTTTTGATGTAGTGTTATTCATTTGATACTTCCTTTCACCCGATGATTGTTGTAATCTAGTTGACTGCTTTTTGGGCACGGATTGAATCGATCTCAGTCTTTCTGAATTCACATTTCTAGGTTGTTCTGTAAATTGATTTTGAGACTGCGCTTGTTGTTTAGGTTGTTGTCTTTCTTGTTGCTCATTTTCTTCTGGTGGTGCTTCTAATTCGTCATCTTCCTCTTCAACCACGAAAAATCCACTAAATAAATCTTTTAAAGCCACGGGGCTCACTCCTCTTTTCCTACAAGTTTAGTCCCAATTCTCACAAATGATGCACCTTCTTCAGCCGCTAAATGGAAATCATTACTCATTCCCATTGACAACTCAGTACATGGTGCATAATTTAAATTGAGCGCTTTAATTTCATCTCTTTTTAATTTTAATAATTGAAATAAACGTTTAATATATGACTCATCGTCAATTAATGGCGCCATAGTCATAAGTCCTATAATTTCTATATTTTCATATTGCTTTAATTCTTTTATAAATGTTTCTACTTCAGATAATGAAACACCTTGTTTCGATGATTCACCTGAAACATTGACTTGAACAAAACACTTAATTTTATGTTCAGCACGTTTATTGATTTCTTTTGCCAATTTTAACCGATCCAACGCGTGAAAATAATCTATTTCATTGATAACATCTTTAACTTTTCGTGTTTGCAATGAACCAATAAAGTGCATCACAACATCATCTGGTAAAGCTACTTTCTTTTGTTGAAAGCCTTCTAAACGATTTTCACCGAAATGTCTAATGCCAGCATTATATGCATCATTAGCTCGGTCTATTGTAACATACTTTGTCACTGCTATCACGTCTGGCTTCGTTGTAATATTACCTTTTTTACAATGTGCTTCAATTTTTTCATTTATTTTTTCTAAATTATATTGTACATCCAACTTTAAACACCTCTTCATTATTGACCAATAAATGCTAACATTCTACCTGTGTTCCCCTTTTCAACTCGATAGGAAAAGAACAAAGATAAATCTTCAGATGTCGCATAATTTGTTATATATATATTATCTTTGGGGACACCCGCATTTTCAAGTAATAATGCATTGGCGCGTTTTAAATCAATACCATGTCTGTCTGTGCCTCTAGTATCAATATATTGGTTGATATCAATGGGAAGCGTTTCAAATTTTGATTTAATATCATCATTAATTTCATATGATGTCGAAGTAGCAGGTCCAATAACAACATTTAAATCATTTAAGTCAAAATCAATATTTGAGATTAATGCATTCACGATTTGTCCAACCGTGCCTCTCCAACCAGCATGCGCCAGTCCAATAAAATGATGTTTTTCACTGTAAAAATATATTGGGACACAATCTGCATAGCACATTGTAAGTAATAGATTGGGTTCATAAGTATATAGTGCGTCTACACCATGCAATGCATCATTTAAGGCATCAATATTTGTTCCTTTATCGTTGCTAGTTACTTTAACAACTTTGTTTTCATGTGTTTGGATAGGGAAGACCCATTGTTCTCTTGGAAATCCAATAACTGTTGCAAGCATTTCTTGATGTTTCGTAATGTTTTGCTGAGAATCATCAATATATCTTGCCATATTAAACGCATTTTGAGGATATGGACTTAAACCGTCTTCTCTTGTTGTTATACCCAGTTTTACATTTATTAATTGTTTATCCTCATATTCCAAGATATGACGCTTTTTAATAAATTTATCTTGCATCACAACGAACCTCCATTAATTTATATTATTCAATTTTAATATTATGAATCAACATGCCCTTCCAAAATAATGGCTAGTTTCAACTTTCTGCTTATCTGAAAAACATTTGTCATTCACATTACAGACACACTTTAATTATAATAAAATATCTCTATTTATACTAGCATTTGTAAATCTATGAGTAGATCCATTTGTAATTAGAAGCCGAGACTCATTTTATTTTCTTTAAATTTGAAAAAGAAACAGTAAGAAAACGGATTAAATGAGCTAAAGCTCATGTATAAGAACTACTATTATTCATAAATGAAAAAGTAGTTCTATAAAGTAGTTCTATGGATAAGCGATACTTTATCATATCAGAAAAGAGCCTGAAGCATTGTTTATGCCTCAGACTCAACTTTTATTTATAATCATATATTACAAAAAGATTTTAAATTAACGTCTAGTTCTTCTTGAACGTCTTTCTTCTCTATTTCTAATAAAGCTTGGAATGTCATCTTCATTCGTAGTATGTGCTCTACCTTCACTAGCACTATCTGATGATTGAGACGCATTCGTTGTGTTTGAAGCGAATGTGTCTTCTTTAGTTGTATTGCTGCTTGTAGCACTGCTTCCAAATCCTGTGTTTGAAGCTTTGCGACCTTGTGATGAAGGTTTATCTTCAAAACCAGTTGCGATTACTGTTACAACAATTTCATCTTGTAGTTCAGGATTAATTACAGTACCAAATATCATATTAACATCTTCGTCAGCTGCATCTTGTACGATGTCTGCTGCTTCTTGAGCTTCGAATAATGATAATGATTCTCCACCTGTAATATTCATAAGCACACCTTGTGCACCAACGATTGAAGTTTCTAATAATGGTGATGAAATTGCTTTTTTAGCAGCTTCAACAGCACGATTTTCGCCAGAAGAAACACCGATACCCATTAATGCTGAACCTTGGTTAGACATAATTGTTTTAACGTCTGCAAAGTCAAGGTTAACTTCACCTGATACTGCGATTAAATCAGAAATACCTTGAACACCTTGGCGTAATACATTATCGGCTTCTTTAAATGCTTCCATCATAGGTGTTGATTTATCAACGATATCTAATAAACGGTCATTAGGAATAACAATTAATGTATCAACAGCAGCTTTCATAGCTTCTACACCTGCTGCAGCTTGAGTTTGACGCTTACGACCTTCAAAACCAAATGGACGTGTTACAACACCAACTGTTAACGCACCCATTTCTTTAGCAATTTTAGCTACTACAGGTGCTGCACCAGTACCTGTACCGCCACCCATACCAGCAGTTACGAATACCATATCTGCACCTTGGATTGCATCTTCGATTTGTTCACGTGATTCTTCAGCTGCTTTTTTACCAATTTCAGGGTTAGCGCCAGCGCCTAAACCACGAGTTAATTTTTCACCAATTTGGATTTTTGACTCAGCTTTAGATAAGTTTAAAGCTTGTCCATCCGTATTAATAGAAATAAACTCAACATTATTCATACCATGGTCAATCATACGGTTTACAGCGTTATTACCGCCGCCCCCTACACCGATGACTTTTAACGTCGCTAAATGATTAAATCCTTGTTCAAATTCTAACATTTATATTTCCTCCTAGTTTTAATGGCCAATCAATCGAATAGAGATTTCATAAGTTTTTTAAATTTACCTTCTTCTTTTTCCTGAGGTTTACGTTCTTCATCGTGGTCGACATTTACTTCATCGTCGTATACCTCTGGTTCTTCTTCATCAACAACAGGTTCTTTTGTTCGAGTTGATTCTGAAGAAGTAGCTTGAAGTTCATCATCTTGCTTGTTCGATTTTTTCTTGAACCAATCAAATCCGCTTGATTTTGTACTGTGTTCTCTTTCATCAGATTCGATGACTTCCTCTTCGAATTCTTCACTGTCATGATTACTAATTGTAACATAATCTAGCAATTCGTCGAAAGTAATGCTACTAGAAATTGTTGAAATTGCTGATGAGAATTCAGGCTTTCTAATTCCCATTTGTGATGGTGTATGAATTCTAACTTTCTCACTCACCATATCTTGCAACAATTCTTTGACTCCTAATAAATTAGCCGAACCACCAGTAACTACGAAACCGCCGTTTACTTTTGTAAGTCCTAAGTCTTGTAAAACCTCAAATACATTGAAGAAAATATCTTCAACTCGTGCTTCGATAATATCTGCTAAATCTTTTTGAGTAAATTGAACATCTTCTTCGCTATCTACTTGATCAACAGTAAAGATATCTTGATCCGATGCAGATTCAAAGAAAGCGTGTCCATATTGGTGTTTAACTTTTTCAGCAGTCTCAAATGAAGTATTTAACCCTTTGGCTATATCTTCAGTAATATCACGACCTGCCATTTCTAAAGCATCTGCATCAACTAATTCTCCACGTTCATAAAACGCAAGTTGTGTGATGTCTTCACCAATATCAATTACACAAGCACCTAATTCTTTTTCAGTAGCAGAAAGCACTGAGCCATAATTATATGCGTCAGAATAAACATCTAGTACATCTACTCCACAAGACTCAACACATTTAATCATATTAATTAAAATTGATTTTTGAATTGCGATGACGCCTGCTTCAACTTTCAAACTATGTCTTGCAATCAGTTCTTTTGGATCAGAAACTTCATTTTCGCCATCAACAACAAATTTAATTGGAAATGCGTTAATAATTTCAGTTTCTGGTACATCATTTTTGTCTCTAATACTTTCAAGCACACTTTCAATGTGCGTACCATTTAATTCAGTATCTTCATAAAATTCTATTTCATTAGACTCATCAAATACTTCTGTTCCGATTATTGGAAGTTTTAAAAAGACTTCCTTTATATCTACTCCTGAAGCAATAGAGGCTTTTTTGATTGTATCTTTTATCGCTTGTTTCGCAATATCGAAGTCATCAATAAGACCATTTTTAATCCCACTTGTGTAGGTCTGTCCTGTACCTATCACATTTATTCCGTTGTGAAATTTTTCGCCCACTATTGTTTTAACACTTGATGAACCGATATCTATACTTACATAATAATGCTCTTCCATAGATAGGCACCTCCTGACAATCACTTATTCAAGTTCACACTATTAACAGTTTACAATACGTTTTAACGCTTGTGAACTATAAACACATGTATTTGTCTAAATTTTTAATTATTTTCGTTTGACTTATCTGCAATTCTATTTAATGCACTTTGCAACTCATCTTTTGCTTCATTTTCTTCGCTTGTTTTTTTCTGTACATTTTGCTCACTCGTAGATTTTGTACTACCTCCATCACTATATGGAATAAATGATGCACCTACTGATAAATCAATATACCCTGATTTTTTCAAGTTACCAGATTCATCACGTTCTAAGGATTGCGACATTTGTGGATAATACTTCATTTTATTAGTAATTGTATTTAAATTACCTACTATTTGTATTTCATCTGTTGTAAATAATTTGATTTGGCTTTGCGCATTTTCTTGAGGATCGTATTTAATTTCTGCAATCATGCTTCTCACATTTGCTGGCATGCTTGATAATTCATGAATAATTTTTTCTTTTTTATCTTTTTCGAACCCTTCAAGAATTGGACCATCATCCGTCGCATTTCCATCATAATTCTTTAACTCTGATCCATCTTCTAAAATTGGCACATAATTATCTTTCTTTTGAACCATCGCAACGATTTGCTTTTCAGTCACTTTAACGGATAGTTTATTTGGAAAAACTTTTTTAACTTCTGCACTTTTGATAAGCTCATTGTCTTCTAAATTGTTTTTAGCTTTTGTAGTACTATACGTATACATTCGTGAACTGCTTTTTACATTAATAGCTTTATCTATCGTACTTTTTGAAACATTATCGTTTCCAGCTATCTTCACACTATTAACTTTGCTTAAGGGTGTAAACATATAAATCAAGATTAAAATGATGATGAATAACAAAACACCAAATATTGAATATTGAATTTGTTTCTGTCTTTTTCGTCGTTTTGCTCTTTTTTCTTTCAAATAATCCGAATCAAATTCTTTTACTTTATCAGCCATTCATTTTCACACCCTTTAAAAAGAAGGTAAATTTGCTTGGAAACTTTTAATGAACTTATTTCCTCGCTCTTCAAAAGTATTGTATTGATCCCAACTTGCGCAAGCCGGAGAAAGTAACACAACATCGTTTGGCTCTATAACTGACTGAATTTTATCAACAGCATCTTGCACGTCGTTTGCTGTAATTACATACTTTCCTTGACTTTCACCTAATTTGATAAATTTTTCTTTCGTTTCACCGAAAGCGACCATCATTCTGACATTTTTCATATGAGGAATTAATTCATCAAAATCATTTCCTCTATCTAAGCCACCACATAACCAAATTATTGGTTGTTTAAACGAATCCAATGCAAATTGTGTCGCAAGTGTATTCGTCGCTTTAGAGTCATTATAATATTTATTTGTTTTATTCGTGCCAATATATTGTAATCTATGCTCAATGCCAGAAAAAGAAGTCAAACTATCAATGATGGCTTTAACGGATATACCTGAAAGCAGCGCAGCCAATACAGCAGCAAGAATATTTTCTAAATTATGCTCTCCTGGTAATACTAAATCGTCTTTATGGATAATTCTAAAACCTTTGAAAACGATGTAGTCATCTTTAACATATATCCCATCAACTTCTTGTTGTGTTGAAAAATAATACGTTTTTGCTCTTAGTGTCTCTGATTCAATTAAATGGCGTTGATGATAATTACATATTAAATAATCATTTTCAGTTTGGTTTTTATAAATTTGCTTTTTGGCATTTTGATAATTGTCTAAAGTTTCATGATAGTCTAAATGCGCAGAATAGATATTTGTAATAATAGCAATGTGAGGTTTATATTGATCAATGCCTAATAACTGGAATGATGATAATTCAGTCACTAAGTAATCGTCAGCAGTCACTTCTTGTGCTACTTTAGAAGCCACATAGCCAATGTTACCAGACAATTTCCCAGTCACTCTACTTTTTTGGAACATATCTCCTATTAATGAAGTCACAGTTGTTTTACCATTTGTACCCGTTACACCTATAATTGGTGCTTCCGATATTAAGTAACTCAATTCAACTTCAGTTAAAATAGTTAAACCTTTTTCAACAGCCGCTTCTATCAAAGGTACTGTATAAGGAATCCCCGGATTTTTCACAATAATGGGATGACTATCCAGTAAAGACAATGGATGTTCTCCACCAATGACTTTAATACCCTCATTTTCTAAATCAATTGCATGTGCATCCTGACTTAAATCTTTACCATCATTCACAATCACATTTGCGCCAAGTTTATTTAATAATTTCGCTGCCTCATAGCCACTTTTTGCTAGTCCAATGACTAAAACATTTTTATTTTCTAATCCTCTATATTTAAGCATGTTAACTCACTCCAATCCATAAACCAATTAGTCCTGTAATTAGACCGACTGTCCAAAATACCGTTACTACTTTAGTTTCATTCCAACCGACAAGTTCGAAATGGTGATGTAAAGGTGACATTTTGAAAATACGTTTACCTGTTAATTTAAATGATGTTACTTGTATCATCACTGATAATGTTTCAGCTACGAATACAAATCCAATAAATATCAATGAAAGTTCTTGGTTTAACATAATAGAAATCGTAGCAAAGATACCACCTAAGGCTAAACTACCTGTGTCACCCATAAATACTTTTGCAGGGTTTAAGTTAAATGGTAAGAATCCTAATAATGCAAAAATCATGATAATACAGAATAAACCAATAGATGTTGCACCTTGGAAATAAGCCATAATTGCATACATAACGAAACCAATAATTGATAGTCCAGTTGCTAAACCATCTAAGCCATCTGTTAAATTAACTGCATTTGAAAAACCAACTTGCCAAAAAACTATGAAAATTACATACGCAATTGACAAAGGAATTTCAAAATTGATAAATGGTATATGAATTCCTGTTGAAAAGTCCGTTAAATTAAACACTTGGCTCAATATAAAGAATATAACTGCTATCGCGATTTGAGCTAAGAACTTTTGTTTACTAGTTAAGCCTTGGTTATTTTTCTTTACAACAATAATGTAATCATCTATAAAGCCAATCAAACCAAATCCAATTGTTACAAATAACAATAAAATAATAGGATTAGAATTATCTATAAAAATAATCGCTAAAATTGAAGTTATGATGATACTAATTAGGAAAGTGAGTCCCCCCATTGTTGGTGTACCTGTTTTTTTCATGTGACTCTGAGGACCTTCTTCTCGGATGCTTTGCCCAAATTTCATCCTTTTCAATGTCGGTATTAATACTGGGACTAATATAAATGTGATTAAAAGTGCGATGATTGCGAGTAGATAAACCATATTATGCTCCTTTATATACTTAATTAATTGGATTATGTCGTTATGCTGAGTGTTTAAAACTATGTATAGAGGTCATAGGCGAACATTCCACAGTGTTGACTCCACTTTAAAATATTCGCACTATTGTTTAAAACCTCAATTTAGTACAGCGGTATGCATGATAATATCAATGTAATACCGTATTCGTTATGTGCTATGAATCTTTACTATCTTTCGAATCTTTTTCACTATCTTGCTTCTCTGAGGACTGACCATCAATAGCTTCTGAAGATAAAGTTACTTCAATCTTATCATTTTTGCTTACTTTCTGACCTTTGGTTGTTGATTGTTGTGAAACAAATCCACTACCTTTAGTCGTTATCTTCACATTCGCAAGATTTTCAAATGCTACCACTTCTTCTTTTGTCCAACCTGACATATCTGGCATTGTTATATCGCCATCAGTGAGTAACAAGACTTTACTGTTTGGTAATACTTTTTTATTTGCAGTTACCGATTGTTTTGTAATTTTCTCACCGTCACCAATAACGATTGGTTCTAACGATTTGCTATTCATTTTATCTTGCGCTTTTTGAGTTTCTTGACCTTCAACTTCAGGCACTTCACTATATTTAACATCTGACTTGTCTTTAGATTCTTTATCTCCAACATTTAGATATTTCAATGTGTTTTCCATAATTGGTTTGAACGCCTTACTGACACCCATTTCGTATGCCTCTTGATCATTTTTTTGAGCTAAACTCATACCAGCATAAACAATCACTTCTGGATCATCTTTAGGTGCATCACCAATAAAGCTAACAAAATAAGGATTTTCTCCATTAACATAACCACCGTTATCTGAGTCAGCTACTTGTGCGGTACCTGTTTTACCAGCTACATCATAACCATCAATTTGATAATTTTTCGCGTGACTATCCTCACTATTAACTACTTTATCTAATTCAGTACGAACTTTTTTAGCAGTATCTTTAGTTATCGGTTTGCCTGCATATTCTTTCTTACCTTTGAAGAAAGTATCTTTGCTTACTGGATTTGAAATACTGTTAACATACCATGGTTTCAACATATTACCATCATTAAAGAATGCTGATTGTGCTCTTAGCATTTGCACTGGGGTAACTGTTGTAGATTGACCAAAGGCAGATGTTTTCTGTTGAGCTTCATTATCCCAAGCAATGCCGCCTGTAGCTTCACCGTCAAACATACCATTTGTCGACTTACCGAAACCAAATTTCTCGTACCAATCCTTCATTTTATCTGCACCTACTAAATCTTGCAAATGCATCATTAATGTATTTGAAGAATAAGTGAAACCAAGCGACATTGGGATTTTACCCCAACCCACTTTATTCCAGTCAGAAATTTTTGAACCCATTACTTCTCTTGGTTCAGCTGTATATTTTTTATCTGGATCAAATTTACCCTCTTGAATAGCTGCTGCTAAACCATATGATTTAAAAGTAGACCCCGGTTCATACGTATTTTGATACAAGTCGTTTGCCCATTTTTTACCAAAATCTTTACCAGTTTCAGGATTAAAAGTTGGTCTTTGGCTATACGCCAATATCTCTCCAGTATGTGCGTCCATCACTACTGCAAATAAATCTTTTGGTTTGTAATGTTCTACCATGCCATCCAATGCTTCTTCAACGAATACTTGAATATTCGAATCGAGTGTAAGATGAACATCATCACCGCGTTTAGGTGTTTGCTCTTTCTTAGTATTTGGCGCTATATATCCCCAAATATCATGAATATAAGATAATGCACCTTTTTGACCAGATAAATAACTATTAAAAACTTTCTCTACGCCCATAGCACCTTTTAATTCTCCATTGTCTGGATTCTTTTGTGCCATACCGATTAAATGAGACGCAAAGTTTCCATTAGGATAAAATCTTTCGGTTTCAGGATATAGTGTGATACCTGGAAGTTTCATTTTTTCTATTTTTTCTTTTTCTTGATAAGTCAAATCTGTACCTTTTTGACCAAATTCAACTTGGAAAGCTTTTTTATTATTTAATTTATCTTCAATTTCTTTAGCCGACATATCAACAACGGTAGCTAATTTTTTCGCAGTTTTCTTTTTGTCAGTTACATGTTTAGGTTTATCGCTACCTTCACTTGCTTTTTTATCAACAATTGCAACTACTTTATACCGTTCAACATCTTCAGCTAATACCTTGCCGTTTCGATCGTAAATTTTCCCTCGTTCTGGTTGTTCTTGGGTGTTTACTAAGTATTTCTCATTTGCCTTCATTATTAAGTCTTCACCAGAAGAATGTCCGGTCAACATAATATATGAATATCTTAAAACCAACGTAAAAAAGAGCAGTCCGAATCCAAGGATGAGTAGGACTGCCCCTATTTTACTTTGTTTTATTTGAAATTTGGGTTTTTTAAATCTAATTTTTCGCTTCGCCATTATTACGCACTACCTTTACATTGTCGTTCTTAAGGCTCATTCCTTCGTTTTTAGCCTTATCGTAAATGCGTTCATATGAAGAGTTCTTTTTAATTTCAGATTCTATTGCGCTGTTTTCACTTGATTGTTTTTCGATTTTTGTATCTAAATCTGCAATTTTTCCTCGAGTATCATACGCATCCATTTTTAAAGATAGCATATATATACTTATTAAAGCAATTACTGTTATTAGTCCTATGTATAACATCTTCTCAAACTTTGTAAGTTGAACTACTACCTTGCGTTTTACGGTTTTGGTCTGGGTCGACGGTGGCGACTCAGGTATTTGTGTCTCTATGTCGTTATAAGGTTGATATATCTTTTCTACTGCCACTCAACATTCACTCCTTATTTTAATATTTCTGCAACACGTAACTTCGCACTACGCGCTCGATTATTTTCTTCAAGATCTTCGTCAGTTGCGATAATAGGTTTACGGTTAACGCGTTTCAATTTAGGTGTGTATGCTTCAGGTATTACTGGTAATCCCCTTGGTACATCTGGCCCCTTTTCGTACTCTTGAAACATTTGTTTACATAACCGATCTTCCAATGAATGGAATGTGATGACTGAAATTCTACCATTCACTTTTACTGCATCAATTGCTTGTTCTAATGAATCTTCAAATGCCGATAATTCGTCATTTACAGCAATTCTAATTGCTTGGAATATTCTTTTAGCTGGATGTCCACCTTTACGTCTTGCTTTAGCTGGAATACCTTCTTTAATAACATCTACAAGTTCTAATGTCGTTTCGATTGGCTTTTGCTCTCTATTTTGTTCTATGCGTCGGGCAATTTGTTTAGAGAATTTTTCCTCGCCATAACGATGAAATATTCTGACTAATTTTTCGAATTCCCATTCATTTACTACTTCGAAAGCAGATAATGATTGTGTTTGATCCATACGCATGTCCAGTTTTGCATCATGATGGTAACTAAAACCTCGCTCAGGAACGTCCAGTTGCGGACTAGAAACACCAAGATCGTAATAAATACCATCTACTTTTTCAATATTCAGATCATTTAAAATTTCAGTTATTTTTCTAAAGTTGTTATGGACGAAGGTCACTTTATGTAAGTGTTCTTTCAATACTTCTTTTGCGTTTTCTATAGCTGTTGTATCTTGATCTATCGCAATAAGTCTACCTTCGTCTCCGAGTTGATTTAATAAATAGAGTGCGTGGCCTGCTCCACCTAATGTACAGTCGACATACACGCCATCTTCCTTAATATTTAAATAATCAATGGTCTCTTTAAGCATTACACTGACATGATGAAACAATTTAGCACCTCCATTTAAAAATCAAAATCAATTAAGTCTTCAGCAATATCTTCAAAACTTTCTTCAGATTCATCATAGAAACTGCTCCAAGTTTCTCTGTCCCAAATCTCAATGCGATTTGAAACCCCTATTACTGTACATTCCTTACTTAAGTTCGCGTATTGGCGTAAATTTTGTGGAATATTAATACGCCCTTGTTTATCTAACTCAACTTCAACAGCACCAGAGAAGAACATACGCATAAATTTACGTGCGTCTTTTTTAGTCATTGGTAATGTCTTCATCTTCTCTTCGATGACTTGCCATTCTTCTAAAGTGTAGCCAAACAAACATTTATCAAGGCCGCGAGTGATTATAAAACGCTCATTTAAGTCATAGCGAAACTTGGATGGAACGATCATACGTCCTTTTGTATCCAATTGGTGCTCGTATTCTCCCATGAACATTTATAATCACCTCACCTTCTCATATATATAATTTACCACATCTCACCACTATCCTCCACTAATTATACAGATTTAACTAATTTTTCTTAAAAAGCGTAAAAAAATACCCGATTCATCAATTTGATGAATCGGGTAAATCCCTTTCACATCTAGGGTTTAACAATAATATGATCAAATGTATAAGAAAGTGGGGGATAGGTGGAGGGACTGAACACATCTATCCCAAAATCGTTCATTATTTGAAGTGGATTCCAAATTCTTTCTTGCAATCCGCCCATCGGATGAAGTGTTTCACTTAATTCTTTAAAGTGCTTCATACTTATTTCATTTTCTCTTTCAATATTCAATAAATACCTATTAATTAGATACTCATATTGTTTTTGGTGTATATGATTGTTTTTCTCTACTAATAACTGGTTATCATTATTACCAGCAACTTCAGTTAGTAGTGATTGATACAATTTTTCTTGTTGCACTTTAATTTCTTCCACTTTATCAACAAATGTTTGAGATGCTTGCGCACGTATGAATTTTTCCTTATCTTTTTCAATACCTTGTTCTATAATCGAACGCTGTTTTAATTGATATTGACTAAGTAATTTTTCAATTCGTGGATACAAGTAACTAATTCTTAATCGTGGTAATACAATTGGCATCGATACATCCAATGTATTAAAAACTTCACTCAGTTCCGTCCAATATTTAATTTCACTTGGACCACCAATAAAAGCAACTGTATTAAATAACCATTCTTCCATTATTGGTCGTGTGACTACGTTATTTGAAAAACGTTCTGGTTCAACTTCAAGTATTTGTAATAATTCCTCTTTAGTCATGTATTTATCTGATTTACTTAGGTAAAATTGATTATCTTTAAAAGTAAGTAACTGTCTCATGTTATCTTCATGTAAAAATAAATGTACATTCGTATCAGTCTGTATCATTTGTTCTAATCCACTAGCAATCGTGTTTTGTTGATTATTTCTAAATGATGCATCTACATCTTGATGATGTTCAATAATTTTTTGGATAAATGGTTGTTCTAATTTACGTAATTCAGTATTGTTTGCGTCAATCAATAATAAACCATATGCTTTAAACACTTCGTTCAACAACGCTTTAAACATATCCGTCCAGCTATCATACTGATCAATAATCTTCGTACACATTTCAATCAGTTGCTTAGAATGTGTTGTTTCATTCATTTCTTTAAAAAATAGTTTCAACGCGTCTTTTAATTGCGCTTTATCAGGATAATATGTTGAGACGCTTGCTTCAGGTGGCGTCATTGTATGATATTTTATTTTTTGTAATTTTGCATTTTGAGCATTATAGGCATAAGTATGATTTACTTCATCAAAATCATGATCTTCACCAGCAATCCAAAATACTGGTATTACATTTGTATTATAGTCTTTTGAGAGTTTTTCACTCATCGTTATAATAGAAAATATTTTATGAAAAGTATATAAAGGCCCACCAAACAATCCAGCTTGTTGTCCACCTATGATGACTTTTGCGCCTTCGCTTAATAATGAAATATTTTGCAATTGCTTCTCTGTTAATGTTAAGTCGCTCATGTAATTTTTAATAACTTGAGCTAATGCCACTTCTCTGCCATTATTCGGCATTGATAAACGTTCACTATAGCTCTTTTCTTGCATAGCATCAAAGTGATAAAACTGTCCTATTTTTGAATCACTATCTTTAATTTTAGAAATAAATTGATCTTTTTCATTAAGTTTTGTAATCATACAATCCATGCGTAATTCTCCTTATGATACTCTATTCCTAATTAGTATAAAGTTTATATACATCATTGACAATTTAACGGCTTATAATTTTCAAATTTTTAATAACCTATATAATAAGTACACACTTGGATCACTGCATTTTTCAAAAAACTTCAGTATCTATTTTTTATAAATATAAACAACTATACATATATGTTTAAACTATCGTTTTTGTGAAAAAACAATAAAAATAAGGTATAATAGAATAAATGATAACAAAGGGGGAAGATGCGATGAGTAGTGTAAAGCGTCTTGATATAAATTATAAAACAGACGAACTATTCGAAGATTTCAGAAACTTCGGTAATAAAGATTTGTATTTAGTAGATGAACTTCGAGGAGAAATGATTGATGCAAGTTCAGATTCACCTTTCTATGGTATTTATGTAGGTGATCGTTTAGGGGCTCGAATGGCACTATATCGTAAAGGAGAAGTTGAGGAAACTCATTTCCCGGGCTTTGATGATTATAACGTGATTTGGAAATTAGAAGTGCTACGTGATTTTCAAGATCGTGGTTACGGTACATCTTTATTAGATTTTGCCAAAGATCAAGGCTTACCAATCAAAGTCATCGCACGAAATCAATCTAAAGATTTTTTCATTAAACAAGGTTTTACAGATTTAGAAGAAACAAATAGAGATGGTCATGATGTTTTAGTTTGGACTCCATAATCAAACGGGTCCTAATAAAATGAAAAGTGCCCTTCAAAGCAATCATTAAAAAATGAAAACTTTGAAGGGCATTTTATATGACTTGAATTCGTTTAGTAATAATTAAATTAACGGTTAAACATACGCGATTACTTCTTTTAACGAATTCACTACATAATCTGGTTTAATTTCCGTATCATTTATTTTATTTCTTGGATTAAACCAACATGTCTCGATATTCGCATTTTTCCCACCTAAAATATCAGAAGACATAGAATCACCTATAATCATTGCGTAACCTCGTTTATCTTCACCTATCTTATTAAATACGTAATCAAAAAATTCAGGCATCGGTTTTTGGTATCCTGTTTGTTCAGAAACAAAAATATCTTTAAACCAATGGCCTATCTTCGTTTTTTCAATTCGTCTTTCTTGTGTTTCTAAAACACCATTAGTCACTATATACAAATCGTGATGTTCTTTTAATTGTTTTAAAGTTTCAATTGTTTGATCAAAATGTTTAATCGGTGCATTCGCAAGTTCATCTCTAAAGATTTGATCAGCTAACTTACCATCTATCTTCATTTGATGTAAATGAAAGTATGCCTCAAAACGTTTACTTAAAACTTCATCTTTAGTTAATTCATTCTTTTGAAAAGCATCCCAATGTGCCTGATTTATTTTTTTAAATGTATGCAAATCATTTTGATTGGTCTTTATTTGAAATTGTTGTGTCATTTCATAAAATGCATATGCTTCTGCATCATCAAAATCCACCAATGTGTCATCAAAATCTATAAGTAAACTTTTCGTTCTCATTTTGTCACCCTCTAGTACGCTTAAATATATTTATTTCAAATATATCATATTCTTTAATTTCTCCATATTATTCTTATATAACACAAAAATGGCCAAGGTTATCACCCTGACCATTGTTTATGATATTAATAATACTAGAATCCGAATAATTTTGATAATACGCCTACACCGTTTTCTACGATGCTTACGATACTTGTACCTAATTTCGCGCCGTCTCCAGCGATGCCTGCTTGTACAGTGTTTTTGATTGCTTCGAATAAACCTTCCATTATAAACACCCCTCGATAAAAAATTAGATGATTATGACTTTTTTTAATGTAGTGAACGATATTTACAAAATCTTATTTCGTCTAGCTATCGTTCGATATATATACTATAAGATATGACGTGATTTAATTGTGCGATTTTTCTTACTTAGTCATAAATTGGCTTTAACTGTCCTTTTATCTCAAATTCAAAACAGTATCGCATGCCTAACTATATTATATGCAATTTAATATTGCGAATTAAGTAAACAAAATATTTCTTTTGAGTTTGTTTAGTATTTTAAAGTATGAAATTGAATATTACTTTCATGATCTAACCGCAAAATGGATGCTAATTTAAAAAGTATGATAAATAGAGGCCATAAAGTAAAATGCCATGCCCTAATCAATGCAGTATAAGCACATCAACAGCAATGTGTTTTAGAGATTAATCATTATTTACAAAAAAAGACTAAGCACATAAAAAATGTCTTAGTCTTTTTAGCCAGTCAGTGAATGGCTAGATGGAACTATGAAATCGTTATTAGACCATTCGATTTCTGTTGCTCGCTTTGTTTTTTTACTTTTCGTTTTATGGACCAAATTTAAATCTCTTGGATCTTAACTTTCCTCTACAAAATCACGATTAGCAGTGATAAATGTATCTTTAAAAGTTTTGAGTCTTGGCGTCCCCTTAGGTGATAATACAATTTTTTGAATATCTACATGATCGCTAACAGATAATACATTCACTGCTTCTCCATCGAATTTTCTGTTTGAGTATTCCTTACATTTTTTCAAGATGTTAACGCTTCGAGGTTGATTATAAATATATTGGGCTTGTTTCGATTTATTAACTGCTTGTATAAATTGCTTATTTGCAGTTAAATAGTGACCTTTTTCTGTCTGAAGTCTTGGTGTCCCGTTTCGCGTATATACCAATGATTTAATATTTATTAATTCCCCCATTTCAATGGTTATTTGAGCAGGTTGTTTAAATTCAACATCATCATACAGTTTGGCTTGTTTCACAAGAGAAACCGCTTTAGGTTTATATGTTAAATATTTATTATCGTCCACTTTTTTGGACTTCGGTTTTGTTGTTGATATGAACTCTGCTTTAAATCCTTGTCTTTTAAGATTTATAGTAGTATTTGCATTGGGTAAGTTCATATTGACGTTTACGAATTTATAACCATCGTAAATAATACTAATATTGAAATCAAAATCACATTGCTTCAAATCATCAGTCCTAAAATAAATATATTGATTTTTTTCCTCAAATTCTACATCTATTGTATTGATTTCATTATTAAGTTCAGTCAGTACAACCTTGTTAATTACCTTTTTATCATCTTTATATAAACGAACGACCTCTTTCATTTCATTATCGATAAAGTGTGTGCCTTCATAAACTGCGAAAAGGGGTTCTTTGATAGGTAACGCTTCTGTTAAATTATCAGACATTAAAAAATATATTTGGTTATCTTTAACATACTTTTTAGCGTTTCCACCTTGTATAACCAATTTTATGAAATCACATAATTCCTGATATGACTCATGTTTTAAAAAGTGATAGATATTTCTAAATTTATCATTTAATAAATAGTATTCTAAATTTTTACTATGAGTTTCTAGCGTGCGCTCCATCTGATTAAACAAATCATAAAACGCTTGCTTATCTTCAGCATTTAAAAATCGCTTGTTATTAAATAAACGCGACATAAAATCCATTTCAATAATTCTACTAATCGCTTGATATTCAGCGTTTTCAGGAATATCTAATTTTAGTACTTCTTCTAAAACAGATAAGTTTAATTGTGTTTTCTCAATAATGCTCGTTTCGCCGACTAAAGATTGGTTATAAGAATAACGGTTAACATGATATACCGGACTCGGATTCATCGACGCCGTTTGACATCTTGAGATCGCATCTATAAAAAATAACTTATCTTCTCCATACTTCATATGTTTGAATTTTATATTATTATCTAAAATAATTTGACGTTTTATGATTTTTCCAGGTGGACCTACAGCTCTAAATATACGTTCAATTTCATAAGGAACTAAATAATTGGCGACTTTATACGAGCTAAACCTACCTAATTTTTTAATTGCTTTTTCAGTATGTTTAACACTTTGACCAAATGCAACATCTGAATGATGATCCACTGCTTGATTTAATAATGTTGGCAATCCTTCTGCGTCTAACCAATCATCGGCATCCAAAAACGTAATATACTCACCTTGCGCATTGTTTATCCCTACATTTCTAGGTTCCGAAGGGCTCCCTGTATTTTCATTTAATTTAATCAATTTAATAAAATTGTATTTAGCCACAAATTCTTCTATTATTTCTAAAGACTGATCATTAGAACAATCATCTACAAAAATTGCTTCAATGGCTTCTTTATTTATATTTAAATTATTAATAGACTCTACACATGATTCTAAAAATAACTCTTTGTTGTATACAGGTACTATGATAGATAGCAATTTCTTCATTGCATGAATCCCCTTTTAAATAAATTCTGTTTGATACTTATATATGGTAATGCTAAATGTTTTCTAACACTTTTATAATCTAAGTTGTAGATATAATTGAATACTTAAAAATTAATTTTTGAGAAAGTCTTATCTTACGTTAACATACAATAACCATATACTACACATATAATCATTAAATATATTATAGGAATATATTTAATAGAAAAATCAATATTTCAACCTTCTAAGTATAAGATGAAAAATCTGGAATTTTAATCATATTGCGTCATATAAATTAACAATTCCTCAAAAAATTTCGAATTTGCTTTTGACCCTTCAATACAAATACATGTTTATGGTTACTTTGCATTTTAATTTTTTCTAGCACTTGTGGTTTTCTATCAATTGGATAGCGCCAAATATATTTTAAAAATGTGAAAGTTAATCTTTCTTCACAACCTTCTCTCATATCTATACGTGTTTTTCCTATATTTGAAAGATATCTTTTAAACACTCTGTAAAAACAAACGACTCTAGGTAAATCTATAAAAATGATTGTATCTGCTTCATTAATTCTTTCATCAAATAGCGCTGAATAATTGCCATCAATTATCCATTTATTATTTTGAATCAATTGCTTATGTATCTTAATTTGTTCATCATAATGCATCATCTGCCAATTTGGTTTCCAAAAATACATATCTAAATGATAAACAGGGACTTTAAGTATCTTTGATAATTGACGTGAAAACGTTGATTTTCCTGATCCAGAAGACCCAACAACCATTACCTTATCCATCGTTCTACCTCCATTTAACTATGTTGAAAGTTATAGACATTATGATATGAGTGGTAAGTAACGTTAAGCATATACGATTAAGCATATATTGTGAATCATTTTGTAGAATATGATACTAAATATCACTGTAATGGAAACAATAGCCAAACACTAAATCTGTATATTTTACGTTTATTAGAACGTAGAGCCTTTGAATATTTTTTATTGTTTCTCTGTCCTTACTATTTCCAACCAACCATTTCGCCCATTTTCGCAATTTAAAAAACAGCTAACTATTTATTTGAATGAGTTGTTAATTTATTTGATTTTGCATATTATTAAATTAACATGAAAACAAGGTGTAACTCATTTCTAAAATTCAATATAAGGGGGAATTTCATATGAATCATTGGATTAACTTTATTATTATGTCATTACTCATACTTATCGTACCGGGGCCTAGTTTTTTTGCAGTTATAAAAAACAGTACACATGGTGGCATTTAAAGCGGTATTTCCACAACATTAGGTATCGCCAGTGCCCATTTAATTTACGCTACATTAGCAACACTTGGACTTATTTTTATACTCGTAAGTTCACAAACTATATTTTTATTAATCAAAATATTAGGTGCAGCCTTACATTATTTATCTTGGTTTGAAAAACATACTGAATGCGCACAAATTTGAGTATGATAAATCAGATGGCTTAAATACAGAAAAACCCGATTTATTTAAGTCATATAAACAAGGATTCATCACTATGATTTTAAATCCAAAAGCAATTCTATTTTATATTAGTATATTACCTCAATTTATAAACCATCAAAGTAACCAAAGTATCCAAGTAGCAATATTTTCAATCCTATTTATAATAACTGTAATCACATGGTTTAGTTTATGTACTTTGGTCTTTAATTACATAAAAATCATCTTTGAAAAACCTAAGGTTAAAATGTGTTTCGATTATATCGTTGGTACAACTTTAATTGCATTATCCCTCAAGATATTAACTACAAAACATTAAATGATTACAATATCTTTTTGTTAATTACTTTTTGGTTATTGCGAGTCTTATATATAAATAAATGTCTTAGAGTCAAAATAGCTTAACTTATAAACAATTTAAAAACTCATAGTAGATTGTCCACTAAGTATTTTCATATATATGACCACACTATGATTTATGTGTTCAATGAATTACTAAAATATTATAAAACTGCTTGCTTATATAATTTGTTGATATTTTTGTGTTGTTTTAATTTGTATATTGAAAAAAGGGCAACACACATAAGTTTATCGCCCAATTGAGCCCGTTAAAAAGACGGTTCCTGAAATTTATAGTTAAAAAATAACCATCAACCTGCCAAATAAACCACTACCGTCAAGGTAGACACCTTAAATATAAAATTAATTATTTAGATACGTTCCAGAGTTTGGCAATAATTTGTGAAATTACAGAACGTATCTTTTATTTTTATAATAATTTCACTTAATATAGAAGTAAATACAAAAGCTAGAACAGTAAATGCTGTTCTAGCTTTTGTATTAGTTAATATTATTTCATTCAAACTGTTACAAACTTATAATAAATTGTTTTTCTTAGTTCTTAATAAGCGCAATGAATTTAGTATAACTAATATCGCTGCGCCAGTGTCGCTGAATACGGCTAACCAAAGTGTTAGTAACCCAGGGAATACTAAGATAAAAGCAATCATTTTAATAATAATAGAGAAATATATATTTTGTTTAATTATATTCTTAGCTTTGTTACTAATAGTGATAGTGTCTGTTAGTTGATGTACATTATCTGACATTAATACAACATCTGCTGTTTCCATTGCAGTATCTGAACCAATACCGCCCATTGCAATACCAACTTCGCTTTGTGCTAAAGCAGGGGCATCATTGATACCATCACCAATCATTCCTACACGATAGCCTTTGCTTTGTAAATCTTTGATAGCTGATAATTTATCTTCAGGCATTAACTCAGCATAAACCTCTTTGATACCTGAAAGTTGCGCTATTTTATGTGCAGTTCCTTTATTATCACCTGTAAGCATTATAGTATTTTTAATATTACTTCCATTTAATTGTTGTAATGTTTGCTTAATATCCGACCTTAATGGGTCTTCAACAGTAATAAAACCATGGATTTTATCTGCTGTTGCAATAATAATAACTGTATATCCTTGTTGCTCATATGAATATATTTCTTCTTTATAATTTACAATATTTTCATTTATAGATTCGATTAACTTTATGTTTCCTGCATAAATAATATTATGGTCAATTTTACCTTTAATACCTCGTCCAACAATATTTTCAAAATCAGTAACATCGTATGTTATAGATTTAAATTGTGATACATAATCAACAATTGCATTGCTAATTGGATGCGTTGAGTATGATTCTAAACTTAGCGCAATATTCAAAAACATTTCTTTGTCAGATTCGATTGTTTTAATTTCTGAAACTTTTGGGCGTCCTTCAGTCAGCGTTCCAGTTTTATCAAAAGCTAAAGCTGAAAGTGTACCTAAAGCTTCCAAATGGTTGCCACCTTTGATAAGTACACCTTTTTTTGCTGCGCTACCAATCCCAGTAACAATAGCTACAGGAGTCGAAATAACTAGTGCACACGGACATGCTATGACAAGTAGTTCAAGTCCTTTATAAAACCATTCTCCCCATGTTCCTAAAGAAAAAATAGGAGGGATTACCATTACTAATAATGCTAATATGAATACAATGGGTGTATAAATTTCAGAAAACCGGTCGATAAAAGCTTGTGTAGGTGCTTTGTTTTCTTGTGCTTCTTCAACCATATGAATGATTTTAGACAGTGTGGTATCTTTAACTAATCTTGAAACACGTATTTTTAAAGTCCCGTTTTCATTAATAGAACCTGCATAAGCTTCTTCATTTATCGTTTTGTCTACAGGAATAGATTCACCAGTTATAGGTGCCTGATTTAAGCTTGAATATCCTTCTATAATCGTACCATCTAGTGGTACTCGATCTCCTGGTTTTACAAGTAAAATTTCTCCAATACTAATATCTTTTAAGTTTTTTGAAATTATCCCCGTCTCTGTTACAACGTTTGCTTCTGCTGGTGTAATATCCATTAACGATTGAATAGAATTTCTTGTTTTATCTATAGAAATAGTTTGTAATAAAGTGCCAATAGTAAATAGTAAAACGACGATTGCGCCTTCAAAAAACTCACCAATTAATATGGCACCAATAACAGCTACAGACATTAAAACATTCATATCTAAACTCTTAGATTTAATAGCATAATAGGCACTTTTTAAGGGTTTTATACCACTGACTACAATAGCTATGATATACATCAAATTAGTTATCCAAATGGGTAGTGATACCATAGATGAAACAATACCAAGGATAAGAAATAGTGTTGATATAATAGGCTTACTAAACAAACGCCACTTTGTATTATTATTTTTATTACTGGATTGTAATGTAGCAGAATAACCGATTTTAGAAACTTCTTTTTCAATATTTTTAGTTTGATTGCCTTCAAAATCAATCTGCATTTTTCCAGTTGAAAAACTAACTTGTGTGTCATTTACATAGGGTAAATTGTTCAAATGTTTTTCAATACTTTTAGCACAACTACCACAATCCATACCTTCTATTGAAAATATTGTATAGTTTTGATTGCTATCATTTTCTTCGATACCATAACCCAATTTTTTTAGTGTTTGAGTCACTTGATTAATACTACTTTGAGATTTTAGTCCAACGCTTAATTTACTTGTAGAAAAATTAACTTTAGGATTAGTTACATCGTCTAAAGGTCTTAACGCTTTTTCAATGGTTATTGCACATGAACTACAATCCATACCTGTTACTTTAAAATTATAATTTGAAAATGGGGTGGCTACTTCATCGTCTTCTTCAGAACTATTACTCATAGCATTACATGAAATGTTATGAGTTGAATCGATGCTTTCACCGTTATTTGTACAGCATTCGTCATTTTGATTTGCTACCTTAGGCTCATTACTACAACACTTATTTTCGTTAACTGAGTTACTTGTACAACAAGTATTAGATTCAGCTTTATTATTACAGCAATTAGTACTCATTTAAGTCATCTTCTTTCGTTATATAGTATGATACTGGCAACTTTGAATATCATCTTCAGTATTTTCAACTACAGAATCAATAAGTTTAAGCAGTTCTAAAATTTGATTGTTTTTTATTTGGTAATAAACGTATTTACCTTCTTGTCTAGAATTAACCAAACCACACCCTTTGAGACAAGATAAATGTTGAGAAATACTAGATTGACTTATTTGAGATTGTTTAACAATCTCATTGACAGTCATTTCTTTCGATTTAAGTAGCTCTAATATCATCAAACGTACTTTATTAGAAAGACCATGTATAAAATGTGCTTTTAACTCAATATCATGCATTTAATCACCTCATATTACCTAAAACTAATATAAATAACATATTACCATTTGATAATATGTTATTCAATCCTTTTTATAATGTTAATTAGAATTTCGTTTGTCCTAATTAATTTTATTAGTTAGTCTGTAATTATTCTTTCTTAAGATACGTTCCTATATTCATTTGGTGTTAGTCCATCAAATTTTGGAACATATCTTTTATTCATATAATAATTAATATATTCACTGATGCCTGTTTCAAGATCTTCATATGTGCTGAATTGATTTCTATAGTAATATTCTGATTTTAACGTACCCCAAAAAGCTTCTATCGGTTGATTATCTAAACAACTTCCTGCTTTTGACATACTAATTTTTACGTTATGTGTATCTAAATAGTTCTTGTAATGTTTAGAAGTGTATTGAAAACCTCTGTCACTATGTAAAACTGTATTAGATGCATCATTATTTTGTAAGGCTAATTTCAATATGTCCATAACCAATTTTAAATCATTACGCTTACTCACTTTATAAGCAATTATACTTAAATCATACCTATCAATTATAGCGCTAATATAAGCTTTTTGACCTTTTCCATAATTTAAGTAACTAATATCTGTAAACTATTTTTGATTTGGTTTATTGGCTTCAAAATTTCTATTTAATATATTTTCAGCTGTGAAATGTGGTTTGATTCTAGTCCAATTAGGACGTTTTTTTCTGATTTGTGCTTGTAAACCTAAAATTCGCATAATTCTTCTAATACATTTTATATTAACATTTAAATTGCACTCTCTTTTTAAAGCGTAATGTATCCTTACTACACCGAAGGTTTCTTTAGAGTTCTTAAATATACGCTTAATTTCTTTTGCAATTAATTTAGAGCGTTTTTCATTATTAGAAATTTCTTTATTACACCATTTATAATAACCACTACGGCTGACTTCTAGACGCTCGCATAACATTTTAATACTGTAATTTTGTTCTCTGTTGAGCTCAAATATCATTTGATATAAATGTTCTTTATGACCTAATGAAAATGATTGTTTCGATACTTGAACTCTTGCCACTTTTTTACGATTGCTTTATCCATTTCTAAGTATTCTATTCTTGTTTTTAGTTTTTTATTTTCTAATTTTATTAGTTCTATTTCAGATAATTCTTGTTTTTTATTTTTTCCACGTTTATCTTTTAATCCATCTATACCATTCTTTTTATAGCTCTTCACCCAATGGTATATTTGATGGTAGGAAACACCATATTCCACGGAAGCCTCTTGATAGTTATAATTTTTAGCTATGACATTTTCAGTAATTTCAATACGTTCAGATAAAGTTGTTTTTCTTGATTTATTCATAGTGGAAAACCCTTTCCCTGTGTGCTTGTTAGATTTTCCCTTTTTATAATTTCTTAACCACAATTTTAAAACTGATATAGAGCTAATATTATACTTGTTAACAACTTTATACAGTGGAATATTCCTTTCTAACACATCTTCTATAGCTATTGCTTTAATCTCTGCAGAGTATTTATTTCTTTTACTAAAAGGTTTTAATCCATCTACACCATAAGCTTTATATCTTCTTACCCATTCTTGTAATGTAGCGCTAGAAACTCCATTATTTTTTGCTGTACTATATCTAGATATATTTCCATCAACTATATCTTCAACTATTTTAATATGCTTTTCTAAAAGCATCTTATTTGTAGTCATAAAAAATACACTCCCCTAATTATAGTTCACTTTTTATATTTAAAGTGTCTACTTTTAGGGGAGTGTATCAAAAAAGTTGGGATGGTTATTTTTTATGGCTTGATTTAACAAATGTGATTGCTATACCTAACAAGGTAACGATGAATGTACCGAAACCTAACATTAAGTACGGCACTTCTACAATTGAAACCAAACAAGGCGTCTCCTTTCTAAAGATTTTGTCGGTACTTTCATAAGCACCACCTCACTTTATACTGAGATTAGCCACCATCTATCCAACTTACTCACCTTAATCTGCTTTCTTCAAATCTTTCCATTTCGCTTACTATCCCGCTTACATTAATTCTATAAAAAAAGAACCTTGCAAGCGCAAGATTCTTAATTGAATAATATGTAATTTATTCTTTTAGTGTCCTGGGAGGGATTCGAACCCCCGACCGATGGCTTAGAAGGCCATTGCTCTATCCAGCTGAGCTACCAGGACATATTGTTTTTGAACACAAAAGTAATTATATCTAACTTAGTGCTATAAAGCAATACTCCAAGCGCTAAAAATAAATATGATTTTTCACTTTAATGGACTTTTTATCATCTTTTCTAAATATATTTTAAAATTCTAATTAAAAACTAAGTTATCTCATTTGCTTTTACTGATCAATGATTATCATAAAGCAGCACTATAAGAAATCAAATACGTGTATATTTGATTTCTTACTTCTGCATATTGAAAGCAAATTTTCGTATTAACATAACCATCGTATGTATTTAACGATTAGATTTCAAAAGTTTCACTATCAATGACCTTATGATCACGATTGTAAAAATTCAGTACTACTTCCTTACTTTGTTCATCAATAACTAATTCTGCATACGTTTCTTCAATATTGCTTCTCGATTGTGATATACTTCCTGGATTAATTACGTGTACGCCAACGATATTTTCATGTTTAGCCACGTGTGTATGACCGTAAAAAGCAAATTGACAACCTAATGATTTAGCCTGTTCAGCAAGTTGCATGCGTGAACGATTCACATTATAAAGATGGCCATGCGTATAAAAAGCTTTAATACCATCTATTTCTATAGTCTCTTCATTAGGAAATTCAGGATAAAAATCTGTATTTCCTTTAACTCTATAAAAATGACTTAGTTCACTATCATCATATGCAAATTCTGAATCGCCTAAATGAATTGCAACATCAATATGACTGTGATGATTTATAACATCAAACAGCACACCTTGCTCTGTGTGATTATCACTAACTATAATCCATTTTGTCATGATTCATCACCTTCTAAATATTGTCGTAATTTTTCTATTGCTTTACCTCTATGACTGACTTCACTTTTTTCTTCTGCAGAAAGCTGTGCCATCGTTTTGTTTTTATCATCTAAGTAAAAAATCGGGTCATAGCCAAAGCCATGTTCACCTATTTTACTCAATGTAATCTCACCTTGTATGTTACCTTTAAATTGTACAGTTTCCTCACCTGGCGTACTCATACTAATCACACATACAAACTGTGCGCTTCTGTCTGTTTCACCACCAAGCTGGGTTAATAATTTATCGATATTGGCATCGTCGTCTTTATCGGTACCAGCATAACGCGCAGAATAAACGCCTGGTTCTCCACCTAAAGCAAATACTTCAAGTCCACTATCGTCAGCAATCACGCGTTTATTCAATACTTTTGCAGCAGCTTCTGATTTCAATTTAGCATTTGCTTCAAATGTATCTCCCGTTTCTTCAACATCGAAATCTTCTATAATTTCAGCTATACCTATAACATTAAAATCTGGAAATATAACTTTAAAATCGTTAATTTTACCTTTGTTCGTCGATGCAATTACAATATCTTCCATTGTTATGTCTCCTGTTCTTTTAAGTCTATTTTTTCAACGGTAGCACTTATATTTAACCATTCTGTTATGATACGTTCTATATATTCTGTTTCACCAGTCACGAAAAAACGATGTTTAGGTTGACGTTGATAACCAGCATGTTCATTACTAAATGTTAGTAAAGCACTGACTTCACGAGCAGTTTCTAGCCCAGAAGAAATCACTGTCTTCTCTCCACCAAAATAATCATTAATAGGTTGGTAAAGCAATGGATAGTGTGTGCAACCCAGAATAACTGTATCTGCATTGCTATTTCGCCAGTGTTTTAAATTTTGATGAATAATAATACTAGTAATGGTTGGGTCTTTATAACGCATTTGTTCTACCATAGGTGCGAAACTTGGACATGCTATACCTGTCACTTCAACGTTCGGGTTAATTGCCTTAATATGATGTCTATATGCTTCTGATTTAATTGTACCTTCTGTTCCTAAAATTAAAACATCATTATTTTTTGTTGTCATAATCGCTGTACGTGCGCCCGGTTCAATGACACCTATCACTGGAATCGGTAAAATATTTTGTAAATGGTTGAGTGCAACGGCTGTTGCAGTATTGCAAGCAATGACTAGCATTTTTATGTCAAAGGTCATTAGCTTTTGCGCTAATTCAGTAGTAAATTGTCTTACTTCAGATCCTTCTCTAGATCCGTATGGACAACGTTCAATGTCGCCTAAATAATATATTGTTTCATTTGGTAGTTGACGCATAATTTCCTTTGCGACTGTTAGACCGCCAACACCTGAATCAATTACACCAATTGGTTTTTCCATATTCAATTACATCCTTACTTATCATCTTCTACTTTATTGTAGCATAGACCTGTTTTTATTATCATTTAACAACACTGTCATTTATTAATAATTTTTAGTATGTATCCTTTACTAAACAAAATATATAACCTATCGTACTTTATTTTATAAAAAAAGACCTAGCATTTGTACTAAACAAATGCTAAGTCCTATTTATTTAATTTGAGCTTTTATTGTACTTGGTGATCTGAACCAAAGAATGATTTGAACATATGGAATGATGTTTCTCTATTTAAAGCAGCGATAGAAGTTGTTAAAGGAATACCTTTAGGACAAGCATTTACACAGTTTTGTGAATTACCACATGCTTGTAAACCGCCACCACCCATTAGTGCTTCAAGTCGTTCATCTTTAGTCATTGATCCTGTTGGATGCAAGTTAAACAATCTAACTTGAGAAATTGCTTGCGCACCAACAAAGTCATTTTTCTTAGTAACGTTAGGGCAAACTTCCAAACAAACACCACATGTCATACATTTAGATAATTCATATGCTGTTTGTCGTTTTTTCTCTGGCATACGAGGGCCTGGTCCCAAATCATACGTACCGTCAATTGGTACCCAAGCTTTCATACGTTTCAAGTTATCAAACATTCTAGTACGATCAACTTGTAAATCACGAATGACTGGGAACGTGCTCATTGGCTCTAATTTAATTGGTTGTTCCAATTGGTCAACAATCGCAGAACAAGACTGTCTTGCTTGACCATTGATAACCATAGAACAGGCACCACACACTTCTTCTAAACAGTTCATATCCCAAATGACAGGTGTTGTTTTCTCACCTTTACTGTTAACTGGGTTACGTCTAATTTCCATTAAACATGCAATCACGTTAAGATTTTCTCTATATGGAATTTCAAATTCTTCCATATAAGGTGTTGATTGATCCGTATCTTGACGTTTAATAATTAATTTAATTGTTTTTTGGCTAGGTTGTTGATTTTGTTCGTTTTGTTCAGGAGCATCATGTACTTCTTGAGTATCTGCCATAATTATTTACCTCCTTTTGAAACACTAGAATAGTCACGTTTACGTGGTGGTATCAAGCTAATATCTACAGGCTCATAAGTAAACTTAGGCGCCTCTGTTTTACCTTGATATGTAGCTAGTGTTGTTTTTAACCATTCTTCATCATTTCTATCTGGGAATTCTGGTTTATAATGCGCACCACGAGACTCATTTCTGTTGTATGCACCGATTGTAATCACTCTTGCAAGCACTAACATATTCCATAATTGACGTGTAAAGAATACCGCTTGGTTACTCCAAGTTTGCGTATCTTCGATATCTATATTTTGATAGCGTTCCATCAATTCTACAATTTTTCTATCTGTTTCTAATAACGCTTTATTTTCACGAACAACTGTGACATTCGCTGTCATAATTTCACCAAGTTCTCTGTGAAGTTTATACGCATTTTCAGTTCCTTTCATATTCAGTAAGTGATCAAATTTTTCTTGTTCTTCTTGTACACGTTTTTCATAAAAACTTTGATCTAAATCTGTATATGAATCTTCGATATTTGAGATGTATTCAACCGCATTTGGTCCTGCAACTGTTCCACCATATATTGCTGATAATAATGAGTTTGCACCAAGACGGTTACCACCATGTTGTGAATAATCACACTCACCAGCTGCAAATAAACCTTTAATATTTGTCATTTGATCGTAGTCAACGTATAGACCACCCATTGAATAGTGAACTGCTGGGAAGATCTTCATCGGAACTTTACGAGGGTCATCACCAGTGAATTTTTCATAAATTTCAATAATACCACCAAGTTTAATATCTAACTCATGTGGATCTTTATGTGATAAGTCTAGATATACCATGTTTTCACCATTGATACCTAATTTTTGGTTAACACATACATCAAAGATTTCTCGCGTTGCAATATCACGAGGTACTAAGTTACCGTAATCTGGGTATTTTTCTTCTAAGAAGTACCATGGCTTACCATCTTTATATGTCCAAATACGACCACCTTCACCACGTGCTGACTCACTCATTAATCTAAGTTTGTCATCTCCAGGAATTGCGGTCGGATGAATTTGAATAAATTCACCGTTTGCATACATTGCGCCTTGTTGATATACAATAGAAGCTGCTGAACCTGTATTAATCATTGAGTTAGTCGTTTTACCGAAGATAATACCAGGACCACCTGTTGCCATAATGACTGCATCTGAACCAAATGATTCAATCTCTGATGTTGTCATATTTTGAGCAACAATACCTCTCGCCATATTATCGTCATCTTTAACGATACCTAAGAACTCCCAACCTTCATACTTTGTAACTAAACCATCGACTTCAAAGCTACGAACTTGTTCGTCCAAAGCATAAAGTAATTGTTGGCCAGTTGTCGCACCAGCATACGCTGTTCTGTGGTACATCGTTCCACCAAAACGTCTAAAGTCTAATAAACCTTCTTTAGTTCTATTAAACATTACACCCATACGGTCTAGTAAATGGATAATCTTTGGTGCAGCTTCCGTCATTGCTTGAACTGGCGGTTGATTTGCCAAAAAGTCTCCACCATATACAGTGTCATCTAAATGTACTGATGGTGAGTCCCCTTCACCTTTTGTATTTACCGCTCCGTTTATACCACCTTGTGCACAAACAGAGTGTGATCGTTTAACAGGAACAAGTGAGAACAAGTCAACGTGTGCGCCTTGTTCTGCTGCTTTAATTGTTGACATCAGACCGGCAAGTCCTCCACCGACAACAATAATTTTCTTCTCTGCCATATATGTCACTCCCTCAAATATATATGAAACTTAGTTATAATTCTTTATAAAAATGCTAAGATTGCACTGATTCCGATATAAGAAACAACTAGGAATACAACAAGTGAAACCCAAGTGAAAATTTGTTGAGATTTTTTAGATTGTAAAACACCCCAAGTAACTAAGAATGACCATAAACCATTCGCAAAGTGGAATGTTACTGCTAATAAACATACAATGTAAAAAATTAACCAAAATCGATTCGTCACAATGTCATGAACCATGTCAAAGTTCACTTCATGTCCTAACGCACGTTGGATACGTGTTTGCCATAGATGAATTGCTACAAAGATAAATGTTATGACACCAGTCACACGTTGTAGTAAAAACATCCAGTTTCTAAATGCAGAATAATGCCCTACATTCTCCTTTGCCGTAAAGGCAATATGTACGCCGTAAACCGCATGATACAGAATTGGAATATAAATAATGATAAATTCCACTGCAATTAAAAAAGGTATAGATTCCATAAATCCAGCTGCCTTGTTAAACGCGGCCTCACCTTGTGTTGCCTGATGGTTAACAAGTAAATGAACTAATAAGAATCCACCTATTGGTATTACGCCTAGCAAAGAATGTAAGCGTCTTAAATAGAATTGATTTTTCGAATATGCCAAAAGGAAGTCCCCCCTGTGAAACAGATAATTTTTTTGGATTTCTTTTTTTACCGTACAAAGTAATGGCAATTTTCATATAAACCTTATGAACAATGATTTTTTTGTGACGTATGTTTTTTACAACACAATAACATTGCATAATTATTTAAACATCACTGCATTTTTGAGACGTTGTAGTTTACAGTTTAAATAAAAGGCTGTTGAGAACATTCTCAATTAGAAAACGCTTCCATATACTTGTAAAAAAAGAACTCCTGTTATTTGTTATTGTAACACTAATTAAATAGAAATTGGGCATGAGAATGATTCTCATGCCACAAAGTTATATCTATGAATTATTGGATAAGGCGTGATGAAGATTCTCAGCCACATTTTGGGGAAGACCAGAGTTTTTTAAATCTTCTACACTTGCTTCTTTCATTCTCTTAATTGACCCAAATGTACGTAATAATTTAGTCTTACGTTTGGCACCAATTCCATCAACTGTATCTAGAACAGATTGTAATCCTGTCTTTTGTCTTGTTTGTCTATGGAAAGTGATTGCAAATCTATGCACCTCGTCTTGAATTCTTTGCAACAAATAAAATGGTTGGCTATTTTTTTTCATAGGTACAACCTCTGCTTGCTCTCCATATAAAATTTCTGACGTTTGGTGCTTATCATTTTTACGCAATCCGGCAACGGGAATATCTAAACCTAATTCATTTTCTAGGACATCAATAACACCACTCATGTGGCCTTTACCACCATCTACAATAATTAAATCTGGTAATGGACTGCCCTCATTTAATACACGTGTATATCGCCTGCGTACCACTTCACGCATTGATTTATAATCGTCGGGTCCATCAACTGTTTTAATTTTATATTTTCTATAACCTTTTTTGTTTGGTTTACCATCAATGAAAGACACCATTGCAGACACAGGATTTACACCTTGGATATTAGAGTTATCAAAAGCCTCTATTCTTATAGGCGTTTGTATACCCATTATATCGCCTAACTCTTCAATCGCTTTAACAGTGCGTGATTCATCCTTTGCAATGAGTTCAAATTTATTTTCTAACGTAACTTCTGCATTATGATTTGCTAAATCAACCATATCTTTCTTTTTGCCTTTAAGTGGTTGTACAATTTTTGTGTCCACAACGGATTGTATCAACTCTTTATTTAAATGTTTCGGTACATGTACCTCTTTAGGCAAAATATGTTGATTTAAATCATAAAATTGTCCAATAAATGTATAGAACTCTTCTTCTTCTGTTTGTTGGAGCGGTATCATCGTTGCGTCTCGTTTAATCATATTACCTTGTCTAATAAAGAATACTTGAATACACATCCATCCTTTAGAAATACTGTAACCAAACACATCTCTAATCGTATTATCAGAAGATGTGATTTTTTGTTTTTTATTAAGGTTATGGATATGTTGTATTAAGTCTCTATATTCTTTGGCACGTTCAAAATCTAGTGATTCACTTGACTCTTGCATTTTTTGCTCTAAATTATGCAAAATTGTTTTGTCTTCTCCATTTAAAAAATCCGTTATTTCTTTTGTCATTTCAGCATACTTTTCTAAATCTACTGGATACACACAAGGCCCTAAACATTGGCCAATATGATAATAAAGGCATAATTTGTCAGGCATTTTATCACATTTTCTAAACGGATAGATACGATCTAGTAATTTTTTTGTTTCTTGTGCTGAATATGCATTGGGATATGGTCCAAAGTATTTTCCACTTCCCTTTTTCACTGTTCGCGTTACAACGAGCCTTGGATATTTTTCTTTCGTTATTTTTATAAAAGGGTAACTTTTATCATCTTTCAATAAGATGTTATAACGCGGTTGATATTGTTTTATAAGATTTAATTCTAATAGTAGCGATTCAGTTTCACTGGATGTTACGATAAATTCAAAGTTTCGAATTTCACCGACAAGTCTTGTGGTTTTCGCATCATGCGCACCAGTAAAATAAGATCTTAATCTATTTCTAAGTTTCTTTGCTTTACCTACATATATAATTTGATCATTTCGATCTTTCATTAGGTAACAACCGGGCTCTGTTGGTACTACTGTCAGTTTCTGCTTAATTTTTTCTTGGTATGTTTCCATAAATTGTCCTTCTCCTTTCACACAAAATTTTATAGTTCGATTTTTCAATAAATAGCTTGGTTTTATATGATATCAACGTAGTTTTAATTTACATTTATTTATATTATAAAATAGCTTCGCAATGTTTCTCAATTGATTGATATGCTTATAAATTGAAAACTGGGACATTAATCAAGATTAATGTCCCAGAAAGTTGCCCAATTTATTATAAGTGTTTTTCGATTACTTCAGCTAAGTTTTCTTTTGGTTGGAAACCAACAACTTTGTCAACTGGTTCGCCATCTTTAAAAACGATTAAAGTTGGGATACTCATAACTTCAAATTTAGCAGCTGTTGATGGATTTTCATCTACATCTAGTTTTAAAATATTAGCTTTGCCATCATAGTCACCAGCTAATTCTTCTAATACTGGAGCAATCATCTTACATGGACCACACCAAGTTGCCCAAAAATCTACTAAATTGACCCCTGATTGAATATTTTCATCAAAGTTTGAATCTGTTACTTTTACGATTGCCATAACTGCCAATCCTCCTTAAATTTCAAATGATGAAGAAATTATAACAGACTTTATACAAATCTGCATACCTCTTGCTCACAATTATTTTATTTCTACAACGGTAACGCCAAATCCACCTTCACTCGGCATACCGTTTCTATATGATGCCACATTTTTATGTCGTTTTAAATGATTTTGCACACCTTTTTGTAATGCACCTGTACCTTTACCATGAATAATGTAAACTTGCTCATAATTGCTTAATACAGCTTGATCTAAATATTGATCTACAGCAACCATTGCTTCATCATAACGATAGCCACGTAAATCGAGTTCCATTTTAATGCTTTGACGATTTTCTCGTTTAATCATTTTCGTTGGTTCCGATTTCGTTTTCTTCGTTTTTTCTAAGTCTTCTAATGGTAATTTCATCTTAATAATACCCATTTGAACAACCGCTTCATTATGATCAATCAATTCTAAAACTTCGCCTTTTTGGCCATAAGTTAGCACTTTAACTTCATCACCTGCATTGATTTCATCCCATTTTTTCTTTTGAACATTTTGTTTTAGGGATTTGGCTTCGTATTGATCATCAAGTTGTTTCTTCTTATCAATGAGCTCGTGTTCTTTTACATCGGCACCTTTTTGGTCTCTCAATTCACGCAGTTCTTTTAATATATCGTCAGCTTCTTTTGTAGCTGATTTCACACGTTGGTTCGCTTTTTCTTTTGCTTCGTTCATCAATTGTTTTTCATGATTTTGATATTGTTCATATTGTTTTGCTAAAGCATCATGTGTATCTTGTGCTTCTCTTAATAAATAATCTAACTCGATACGTTGTTCATCTACGCGTTTTGAATTAGATTCTAATGAAGCAATCATTTCATTAATTTCTTGCTCATCTTGGCCAATCATTGATTTTGCTTTTTGAATGATTTTCATATTTAACCCAAGTTTTTTAGAAATATCAAATGCATTTGAACGTCCTGGTACACCCATTAATAATTTGTAGGTTGGACTTAATGTATTGACGTCAAATTCGACACTGGCATTCATTACACCTTCTCGGTTATAGCTATATGCTTTTAACTCTGGGTAATGCGTTGTTGCCATAACTAATGAGCCTATTTCATGAACATGATCTAAAATACTCATTGCTAGTGCAGCACCTTCACTCGGGTCAGTTCCAGCACCTAACTCGTCAAATAATATCAAACTGTTTTTAGTTGTATCTTGTAAAATTTCAACAATATTCTTCATATGTGAAGAGAAAGTAGAAAGTGATTGCTCAATAGATTGTTCATCACCAATATCACAGTAAACATTTTCAAAAATACTTAATTGGCTACCATCTAATGTCGGAATAAGTATACCTGATTGTGCCATAACAATGATTAAGCCTAATGTTTTCAATGTAACTGTTTTACCACCGGTGTTTGGACCTGTAATAATAACTGTTTCAATATCTTGTGCAAATTCAATTGTATTCGCAACAACTGTTTGCTTATCAAGTAATGGATGAAAAGCTTTTGGTAAATAAACTGTTCTATCTTTTGTAAATTGTGGTTTGGTTCCTTTAATTGAACTTGCATAGCGTGCTTTGGCTGTTAAGAAATCAATTTGGCCCATGATTGACTCTGAAATTAAACATGCATCTGCTTCTTCAGCTACTTCTACTGTCAATGCGGATAAGATGCGTTCTCTTTCAATCGCTTCATCATTTTTTAAACGACTTATTTGGTTACTCATCTCTACAATGGATGAGGGCTCAATATATAAGGTTTGTCCAGAAGCAGACTGATCATGAACAATACCATTAAAATCTTGGCGATACTCTGCTTTCACTGGAATTACATTTCGCTCATTACGTACAGTGACAATCGCGTCAGATAGTTTCTTCTGGTTAGCTTGACTCTTAACAATCTTGTCTAAATTTTGTTTAATTCTTTGATTCGTACTAGAAATTTTACTTCTAATTCCTTGTAATTCATAACTTGCATTATCATATAAATCATAAGTATCACATTTTTGATGAATACTTTGATATAAATCTGACAATACAGGCAGTTGTTCCATTCTATCGTTAAGAATAGGGTAATTAATTGTTTCTTCTTCATTTAATAAATTATTATAAAATGTTTTATATTGATTTTGGATTTGTATTAGGCGTTTAATGACATTTAATTCGCTAACACTGAGTACACCACCGATTTTCGCTCTATGAATATACGTGGATATTTTAGCTAATCCACTTAAACTAGGCATACGATGTTTGTTATAAATTTGTGAAATCTCATCTGTTTCGTTCATTTGAAATTCAACCGTGTTAAAATCAGTTGCTGGTGCCATATCTACAACTTTTTCTTTACCTAAATCACTGATTGTTTCATTTTCTATCAATGCTTTTATTTTATCGAATTCTAAGACATTTAAAGATTTCTGTCTCATCTAATCCCTCTATTTCTTCAGTTTAATATTATTCTCAACGAATGATTTAAATTCTTCTCGAGACATTGTATTAATCACTCTATCTTTTGTAACAAATCCTTTTTGTGCAGTTGCAACACCATATTTCATAAATTCTAAATGTTCGACATGATGTGCGTCAGTATTGATTGTTAGCTGTATATTTGGATGTTTTTTAACTGTATCTGCATTTAAATCTAAACGTTTTGGATTTGCATTAATTTCTAAAATGGTATTAGTTTCTTCTGCAAGTTGACATAATTTATCTATGTCTGGTTCATAGCCAGGACGTTTACCTATAATGCGACCTGTTGGATGTGCAATATGGCGTACATAAGGGTTACGGCAAGCATTTTCTAATCTGCGCATGATTTCTTCTTGCGACTGATTAAAACTTTGGTGTATCGCAGCAATGGCATAATCTAACTTCGCTAATATCTCATCATCATAGTCTAATTGACCATCAGGTAAGATATCCATTTCTATACCTGAGTATATATCAATTTCCTTATATTTTTCATTTAGCGCTTTAATTTCTTCATTTTGACGCAATAAACGTTCAACTGATAAGCCGTTCGCAACTTTCAAACTTTGAGAATGGTCAGTAATCACCATAAATTCATAACCTTTCTCAATGTTCGCTTTTACCATATCTTCAATACTAAATGCACCATCGCTATATGTCGTATGCATATGGATATCACCATGAATATCTGTTAATTTGATAATATTATCTAAGTTTTTATCAAATTCACTTCCGTCCTCTCTCAATGCAGGTTCTATCCAATTCACTCCAAAATGTTCATATATTTCTTTTTCGCTTTGATATTGAATGATTTCCCCATTATTTTGTTCAATACCATATTCGCTTACCTTTTCGTCTTGTTCTTTAGCCAATTGTCGTATTCTAATATTATGATCTTTTGAACCTGTAAAATGTTGTAAAGTATGATAGAAAGCTGCAGGTTCAATTAACCTAAAATCAACACCTATCGTTTCATCATCATAAGCTAATTCAAGTGATACCTTAGTCTGACCTACTGCTACTTGCTTAACAATGTTAGGCATTTTTAATAATGACTGTTGAACTGAAGTAGGATGATCTGTGCTAATAATATAATCTAAATCTTTACTCATTTCTTTATATCTTCTATAACTACCAGCGACTTCGTATTTGTCTATATCCTTGACTGTAGCTAAATAGTCATTAATTTCACTATTTAAACCACGTATTTGATCGATTGGATATTTTTCTTTCTTAGCGCCTAAAGCTTTTACAGCTTCAAGGATATTCTGTTCTGTCTTTTTAGCAAAGCCACTTAACTCACTAACTTTTCCTTGTTCACAAGCAACTTGCAGTGCTTCTTTACTATCAATATTTAATTCTTTATATAGCTTTGCAATTTTTTTACTTCCAAGACCTTGTATTTTTAATAAAGGAATAAGTCCCTCAGGAACTTCTTTTTGCAATGCTTCTAATGCACTTGATTGGCCTGACTGACGATATTCATCAATCACTTCTCCTACACCTTTACCAATCCCTTTTAATTCAGTCACATCTTCAATTTCATCTAACGTACGTTCGTCCATTTCAAGACTTTGTGCAGCTTTTCTATATGCAGATACTTTAAACGTATTTTCACCTTTTAATTCCATATAAGTCGCTATTTTTTCTAGTAATTGAATAATATCTTTTTTTGTCATTATTTTCACTCCATAAAAAAAGGTCAAGACAGATTACTGTAGCACGCATTCAGTAAATTAATTGTGTCCTGACCTCCTATATTTTATAAGACCATTCTAATCTATAACACGCTATATATTCACAACATAGTTGGATATATAGGGGATATGTAAAATTAAAAATTCTGAGATTTTCCCACTTATAAGCTGTTGTTGCACTATTTTTAATGGATACAACGAAATAGTGTAAAGCAATGTAGCACTGATAATGATTGAAGAAATCAGACTCATTATCACACCAATCACTCGACTTATGACATTAGGACGCTTAAATTTTAACACATTATCGAAAATCACTATAATACCATAACATATGATTTTAGTAAGGATCGCAATAATTAAAAATGCGATGATATGATCAAATCGTTGGTGTATATTATCAAATTGAATGGCATAATTCAAATCAAATGCACGTGTCTTGGGAAATGGTATAAATAATTCTAATCGCTGAGCAATTTGATGATAAAATCTTTGTGCAATCCATAATGAAAACAAAGTAGAAGTTAAATGCAAAGCACTTAACCAAGCACCTCTTCTAAAACCAATCATTCCAATATAAAGAAAAATAATTAGAACAATCAAATCTAAAATCATTTGTCTTCACTATTTTTCAACTGTTTTATTTCTTGTTGCAGACGAAGGTTTTCTTCTTCTAATTGAACTTTTTCATGCATAATATTGACAGCTGTAAGTATCGCCTTTCTCGTCGTATCTAATCCAGCACTTTTACTAGCTAACATTTTGAGTCTTTCGTCTACTAAATGCGCAACGTAACGGATATGCTCGGGATTGTCCTCACCGACAATAGTATAATGTTGATCATTTATAGTTACGTTAATCCGATTTTTAAACTCGCCCATATCATAACTCCTGACTTTTTAATATATTTCCGAACTTATTTTCCTATTTGTTTCAATTAAGTATGTAATTTAGTATTTTAGAATATTCACGAACCATTATACACGACATAATATTATTTTGTAAGAGGTGAGAATTGTTATATAAGAAATATTTGTTATTAATGCTATTTTTTATCGATAACAATTAAAATTTTCTTTCAATAATTAAAATATCATATATTTATCACCTAACACCACTTACATACATATGATATGATGTTCAATGTCTAAATACATAAGTTATTCATATAAAAAGTGAGGTACCGTACATGACAAATATTGTACATAAATTAACCAATTCAGATATACAGCAATTAATGTCAAAAATACCCTTTGAAACATCAAAGCTATCCCAAGGTATGAAAGCAAAAACAAAATACAAGGGAACTTCTATTTCAATATATAATTCAAACAAAGTGATGTTTCAAGGCAAGGATGCAGAACGTATCGCTGCACAGTTGTTGCCTAATGTTACTAAATCACAACCATCCAATAAGAAAGCTTCAACAACCAAACAAACGATTTCATATAACCAATTTCAATGTATTGGTAGTGATGAGGCAGGAAGTGGCGATTATTTCGGACCATTGACCGTATGTGCTGCCTATGTCTCACATAAAAATGTTCAAATCCTGAAAGCGCTAGGCGTCGATGATTCGAAGAAATTAACAGATACAAAAATTGTTGAATTAGCCGAACAGCTCGTTACCTTTATCCCCCACTCATTATTGGTCATGAATAATGAGAAATATAATGAAAAGCAAAAGGCGGGCTGGTCTCAAGTTAAGATGAAGGCTGTATTGCATAATGAAGCGATTAAAAATGTCACTCAAAAAATTGATACCACTGAATTAGATTATATCGTTATTGACCAATTTGCCGAAGCAGGTGTTTATAAACGTTATGCCTTAAGTGACTTACCATTCAGTGATAAAACGAAATTTGAGACTAAAGGTGAATCAAAATCCATTGCAATTGCAGCTGCAAGTATTATTTCAAGGTATGCATTCGTTAAACATATGGATCGTTTAACTCAATCAGTTAAAACAGACATTCCTAAAGGAGCGAGTAATAAAGTAGATTTAACTGCAGCTAAAATAATTGAACGCAAAGGCATAGCTTACCTTGATTCTATTTCCAAGAAACATTTTGCCAATCGCAAAAAAGCTGAAAATTTAGTTCAAAAAAAATATAATGATTAAATAGAAAAGCGCCTTAGACATAAATAGATGTCTAAGGCGCTTTTTTCAATTGGGGAGTAGATGACTGAATTGAAATTGTAATGTCTCACTTCTTATGCAAAAGCATCAGTATGCCACGTAAAAAGTCTAGTTAGACTTATGCATGCGCTTTAGCTCAAATAAACCTTTATCCGAGTCATCCTTGCCTTGATTGCATAGGTGAGACTTCGAAATTTCTATTAGAAAATTTGATTTCTATCCTACTCCCTTATCTTATATTACAAAATCAAATCTAAAATATATGTTTGTGAATCATTATCTAATCGTTGCACCCTCTGATTTTAAAGCCTCTAATATGGCTTCATGTACAGCGTTCACTTTATCATCCGTTAATGTTTGTTCAGTGTCTAAATAAGCTAAACGGATTGCGATTGATTTTTCATCTTCTGCCATATGTTCACCTTCATAGACATCGAAAACTTCTGCTTCTTGTAAAATATTGCCACCATGTTCATGAATGATGTTTACTAATTTGGCTGATGGTGTTGCACGATTAACCACTAATGCGATATCTCTTGATACGCCTGGGAATCTTGGAATTGCTTGATAATTAATATAACCAACGGATACTGACATTAATTTATCAAAGTTTAATTCAAAGACATACGTGCGTTTTAGGTCATAGTCCTTTTCAGTTTTAGGATGTAGTTCACCTACGAAACCAACAATTTCGCCATTTAATTTCACATAAGCTGTTCTACCTGGATGCAGTCCATTTATTTCTCCAGCTTCATATTCAAATTGGATATCTAGCTTTTCAGCGATTCTATCAACGATACCTTTAGCAACGAAGAAATCAATCGTTTCTTTTTTACTTTGCCAGTGATTAACTGTATAATCACCTGTTAAAATACCGCTTAAATATTCTACTTCATCAGGAAGTTCATCCTCACCATTGGCAAAAAATACGCTACCTAATTCATATAATCGCACATCGCTATTTTTACGTGCCACATTATAAGCAACTGCATCAATTAAATGCGGGATTAAACTTTGACGTAAAGTTGAGTGAGCTTCACTCATAGGCATGAGTAAGTCAATTGTTTCACGTTCTTGTAATGCAAAATCTTTTGCTCTGTCTTTATCTACAAGTGAATAATTAATTGCTTGGTTTAATCCAGCACCTTCTAATGTCGCTTTAATTATTCTTGATTTAGATTGTCTATCTGTTAACGCGCCATGTGTTACTTGATCAAATACAGGTAATGTTGAAGGGATTTCATCATAACCATAGATACGTGCGATTTCTTCAATTAAATCTTCCTTAATTGAAATATCTTTACGACGTGAAGGCACCATGACAGTGAGTACATCTTTATTTTTAGTTGTTTCAAAACCTAATTGAACAAATATAGATTCAATATCTTCAGCACTGAGTTCAAAACCGATTGTTTGATTCACTTTTGAAACTGAAATATCAATTGGTGTAACGAAAGATCCAAGTTCACCTTGAGAAACACGTCCTTGTGCTACTGAACCGCCAGCATAGGTTTGTAATAAGTAACAAGCTCTATCAACGGCCTCATCTACAAATTCAGTTGCAATACCTTTTTCGAAGCGACTAGATGCTTCACTTCTTAAGTTCAATCGACGTGATGTATGTCTTATGGATACTGGATCAAAAATAGCGCCTTCTATTACAACGTGCTTCGTTGCTTCTGTAACTTCAGAGAAATCTCCGCCCATTACACCTGCAATCGCAATAGGTGTTTCTCCATTTGTTATAACAATGTCATTTTCTTTTAGTTGACGTTCCTGGTTGTCTAAAGTTGTCATCTCTTCATCAGCTTTAGCTTGTCTCACTTCTATATGTTTGGAACCAATTTGGTCTTGATCAAACATGTGCAACGGTTGACCGTATTCAATTAATACATAATTAGAGATATCTACAACATTATTTATTGGGCGAATACCAGCTTTGATTAAACGCATTTGCATCCACTCTGGAGAAGGTGCAATTGTTACATTTTTCACTACGCGTGCACTGTAATATGGTACTATATCTTCATTTTGAATGTTGACACTAATTTCATCATTTGTTTGATCACTTGTTTCTGTACTTTGTGTTTCAGGTTTCGTCATTGGAACATTATATAGTGCAGCAGTCTCATAGGCTGTACCAATCATACTTAATGCATCTGCTCTATTTGGTGTTAAATCAAATTCCATCACTTGATCATTTAAATATAATGCATCTAATGCATCTGTTCCCGGTTTAACTTCAGTTGAAAATACAAATATACCATCTTCAAATTGTTTCGGTACTAAATTACTAGGCACCCCAACTTCTTGTAATGAACAAATCATACCTTCAGAACGTTCGCCACGTAATTTCGCACGTTTGATTTTCACACCACCAGGTAATCTGCCACCAACACTTGCAACGATCACTGTTTGGCCTGCATCTACATTCGGCGCACCACAAACGATTTGTACTGGTTCCGCTTCACCAATATCAACTTGGCATATATTAAGTTTATCGGCATCTGGATGTGCAGCTATGGATTGTACATAGCCTACTACAAGGTTTTTAATCTCTTTTGTATAATCAATAATATCGTCAACTTCAATTCCAGTACGTGTAATACGTTCTGCAAGTACATTAACTGGTTCATTAATTTCTACATATGACTCTAACCATTCTTTAGAAATAAACATTATTTTTCACCTCTGTCTTCTACTGCTTTAAATTGACTTAAGAAACGTACATCATTTGTATAGAAATGACGTATATCTTCAATACCATATTTCAACATAGCGATTCGATCTGGTCCCATACCAAAAGCGAAACCAGTATATTTATTTGAATCAAAGCCTGCCATTTCAAGAACGTTAGGATGAACCATACCAGCACCTAATATTTCTATCCAACCCGTATGCTTACATACGTTACAACCTTCACCTTTACATTTGAAACAAGATACATCAACTTCAACAGAAGGTTCTGTAAATGGGAAATAGCTAGGTCGTAAACGTATTTCTCTATCTTCACCAAATAGTTGTTTAGCTAATAATTCTAAAGTACCTTTCAAATCGCTCATTTTAATATTTTCATCAACAACTAACCCTTCAATTTGAGTGAATTGGTGACTATGTGTCGCATCATCAGAATCACGACGATAAACCTTACCAGGACATAAAATTTTAACTGGGCCTTCACCATTGCGTTTTTCCATTGTTCTAGCCTGTACTGGAGATGTGTGTGTACGCATTAAAATTTCATCCGTTATATAAAAACTATCTTGCATATCTCTGGCAGGATGTGATTTTGGTAAGTTTAACGCTTCAAAGTTATAATAATCTTGTTCAACTTCAAAACCATCAACAATTTCATAACCTAAACCTAAAAATAAATCTTCAATTTCTTCGATGGTTCTTGTGAGCGGATGTTTAGCACCAATCGCAATTTTACGACTTGGTAATGTTACATCTATTTTTTCTTCTTTCAATTGTTGCTCTAACTGCTCATTACCCAGTAATTCATGACGTGCTTGAATTTCCTTTTCAATCGTTTGTCTAACTTCATTTACTTGTTGACCATATGCAGGTTTCTCTTCATTCGGTAAATCTTTCATATGTTTCATCAATCCAGTAACTGAACCTTTTTTTCCTAAATACTTAACCTTTACATCCTGTAACGCTTTTTCATTTTGAGCTTCATTAATATCGACTAATGCCTGCTGCTTGATTTCAGCCATAGCTTCTATTTGTGCCATACTTAGCCCTCCTACTTGAATTTTAAGTTGTTATATTTATATTTTAAAATTGCATAAAAAAAGACTTCCATCCCTTAAAACTGGGACGAAGTCTTCCGTGGTACCACCCAAATTTATGCCGTAGCATACACTTGTTGTCATTGATAACGGAAATGATTTCCGACTTAAATTTCTTTAAGTAACCAAAAAGGTGAAAAAAACTAACTACATCGGATTATCTTTCAGTCGTGGATAATCTCCCTTTTACTTCTGTATCTATTTAGTTTACGTCTTTTTATGGGTTCATATTTAAATATCATTACATTTATTATATACGATGATTTATGATAGGGTCAACCTTTCAAATGATACATCACAATACTACCTGCTATTGCAACATTTAAACTTTCTGCTTTACCATAAATTGGAATTGTTAGATTTTGCGTTGTTTGACTAAGTAATTTGTCATTAACGCCTTCACCTTCATTACCTAAAAGTAAAGCAAATGTCTCTTGACTAGGTATTTGATTATATACAACTGCATCTTCTAACGCAGTCCCATAAACATCGCCCTCAAAATCAGCAATAAAACCACTTAACTCTGTCGTTAAAATAGGTATGTGAAATACACTACCTTGACTTGCACGCATTACTTTATCTTGATACGGATCTGCAGTTCCTTTTTCTAACACGATTAAATCTAAACCTGCAGCATCAGCTGTACGGATTAACGTACCTAAGTTACCTGGGTCCTGAATACAATCTATTAATAACACTTGCTTCGCATTAGTAGTTTCGTAGATAGGTTTCTCAATAACAGCAAAGAATCCTTGCGGTGTCACAGTTCCCGATAATACTTCTGCAACTTTTAAATTAATTTCAAATACTTCTTCTGCATAACTTATCATATCATCTTGTATTCTATCTGCATCAACAACATAGAGCTGTTGAATCTTGATATTACTCTTATAAGCTTCTTCTATAAGATGATAACCTTCTATAAGCGCAAGGCCAGTCTTATCTCGCTCACGCTTTTTCTTTAATTTATTTGCATTTTTTATTTTATTATTTTGTGCTGAAGTTATTATTTCCATAACATAGCCTCTTTATATATTTATTTTCAACTTTTGAATAGGTGTGTAATGTTCGAACGTATGCCTTTTGTTAATTTAGACAATTCGTGTTTTTCTTTTACCACAATACTATCACCTTTATATGTTACTATATCACCTTTGACAGGCGCTGTAACATTTTGAAATTGAATTTTTAATGTTTGTGTCGCTTGAATATGCTTATCTTTCATAACTTGAAAGTGTATATGTGGCTCTGGTGTATTACCTGAATTACCAACTTCTGCTATGTGTTGTCCTCGCAATAGCATATCACCTTTTTCAATCTTAAAAGAATATGGTTTAATATGTGCAATCATACTATATTCATTACGCCCATGTTTAATAATAATATAATTACCTTCTGGATGGACAGTATTACTATCACCGGGTAAGTTATCTGGTATACCATCTACAATCGCCTCTACTACCCCATTTGCTGGCGCTACGATTGATGTTCCATAGCTATAGTAATTCTCACATTCATTTGGATTTCCTTTATATGTATAACCATCTTTAACTCTCACTAAATCTAAAGCATGACGTTGTTGTTTAAATCGATGATGGTCATTCGTTAATTCATTATCTCCACCCCAATAAACTAAGCACGGTTCTTTAATTGGAATGGTATAGCTATATTTAGTATGTTTCGCATTATGGTTATGACCAATTGGCAATAAGGACATTCCAACAATCTCTTGGTACTTATTTAATGTGACACTTGCACCTGTAGCCATTTTATTATCAAACCAAATGTACTCATCTTGTCGATTAATATTGAGATGTCTATATAAATTATTTTCGCCTCTAAGTGCATTATAATTACTTAGTAATTTCTCAAGTTCTTCAAAAGATGAAACTTCTTGAAATGATTCACTAAAATGATGATAAAGCCACTGCGCATCGTGATCTTCAATTTTATTTATAATTATTTGTGCATTTATCGTTTCCATATGATTCACACAACCTATCAGTTGAATATATAGAGTAACTATCTCTAAAATAAAAAATCGTTCAAAAATTATCAAGTGAATAATTAATGAACGATTAGATTAGGCTATCATATAGCCTAATAATTAAATGAAATTATTTTGATACAACGTCTTCGCCTTTGTATGAACCACAGTTCTTACATACACGGTGAGATAATTTGTATTCTCCACAATTTGGGCATTCAGTCATACCAGGTACTGAAATTTTAAAATGCGTACGACGTTTATTTTTTCTTGTTTTTGACGTTCTTCTTTTTGGTACTGCCATGATAATCCTCCTTATATTCAAACACTAAATAGATATTTTTAGACTCAATAATCCATTATACTATAGATTAGTTAAATCCGCTATTGCTCTTCGTCATATAATTGTTGTAGTTTTTGAAGCCTAGGATCGATTTGCTCTGATTCAGCAGATGCTTTATCTTTCGCAATTTCAACCGCTTGTTCTTCGTCAATAACTTCCCAACCATTACCTTCTCGTAACATCTGATCGCTTTCTTTTGAAAAAACGCGCATTGGTTTTTCAATAATAACTAGTTCTTCAGCAATATCTTTTAGATTTATCATACCGTCTGTTGCATCATGGTAATGTTCATCTTCATCTTCATCTTCATCATTTTCAAACTGCTCATATCCTTCTAAATCAAAAATCTCTTGAGACTTGATATCAATAGGAACTTCAACAGGAACTAAAGTACGTGCACAAGACATCGTATACGTCCCAGTCAAATGCATATCTGCAATGACTTCACTTGATCTGACGGTTAATTCACCTTCAACATCAATATCTGATAGATCTATTAAATCTAATGATTTTACTAAATGATCAAAATTAACCGTTTGATGGAATTCAAAAGGTTTATCTTGGAATTTTCTTAATTGTGTTATTGACCATTTCATACGGCTTCACCTCTAACAAGCACAAAATTTATTTTAACTTTATAGATATAAGTTGTCAAGATTTTTTCTTAACACAGTTACATCTGTTACAATATCTATAATGAATTCTGAAAGGAAGAATTGCAAATGAAAAGCGTTGCACTAGTCACTGAATATAATCCCTTCCACAATGGTCACTTATACCATGCCCAACAATCAAAGTCAATAACCAACTCTGACATTTCCATAGCAATCATGAGTGGAAACTTTGTGATGAGAGGCCAACCCGCAATTTACAATAAATTCACTCGTGCAAAAATGGCATTGCGTGCCGTAGACCTTGCCGTAGAGCTTCCAGCTTATGCATCAGTGTCTGCAGGTCAATATTTCGCAAAAACAGCTGTGCAGATAGCAGATTATTTAAATGTTTCTCATTTATCATTTGGAAGCGAATCGGGTAATATGGATGACTTTCTATCATTGGCACAGTCTATTGATAAAATTGAGCAATCACCTCTATTTTTAGAAAAATTAAAAGAAGGCAAAAGCTACCCAAGAATCTTAAGCGAACTGATTACTGATAATGACTTGCTATCATCGCCCAACAATACATTAGGCCTTTCTTATGTGAGAGCAATCCAAACATACGCACCATCAATACAACCATGGACGATTTCCCGATTTCAGTCTGCCCATCACGATAATGAAATCTCTCACCAAACATTTGCAAGCGGCACTTCTATTCGTCAATCATTAATGAATCAAACGGATCATTGGAAAGATGTCGTACCATCTGAGATACATAAGCACTATGAACGACCTCATATCTCTATTGAGGATACATTCAATTATTTAAAATATGCAATTTTAAGCCAAGATGCCACATCATTAGCACAGATTTATACCATGAGTGAAGGCATTGAAAATCGCATACTTCAAACTATTGAACAAGCGACAAGTTTTGAACATTTAATGACACTATTAAAAACGAAACGTTATACCTATACGCACATTCAGCGTTTACTTATGAATATACTTTTAAATTTTAAAAAATATGATGAGCCTGCGTCAATTAACGCTGTGCGTATCCTAGGCATGTCTGAACGTGGACAACAGTATTTAAAACAAATTAAAAAATCGTTTCCAGAAAGAAACTTTGTGACGCAAGTCAATAAACAAAACGCAAATTTATTTACTAATGAGATACATGCTACTAAAATTTACAACCTTATTTCAGGTCAAACTGCAAACGACTTTAATACACCAGTGATACGGATTTGATACGGATTAAAATACCAAGCATGGTCATTTAGCTTTGCAATTGCATAAGGGAGTGGGACAGAAATCAGCTTTTTAATAATGATTTCATTGTCCCGCCCCCACAAGGCTGACTAGAATGCTAAAAAACATGCTTGTGTGCATTTAGCTTCAGTCAGCTACTGTGTAACACTAACCAACAAGTTGGTAAGCTACTTTGGTTTACAATTGCCTTGCAATTGCAT